>Ga0265797_10000681_pt1 | contig 61764 bp, 44 predicted proteins | sample P2T30metagenome_FD_192433 | JGI IMG/M metagenome (GOLD analysis project Ga0265797, IMG submission 192433) | Plant litter microbial communities from East Loma Ridge, Irvine, California - P2 T30 | ecosystem: Environmental > Terrestrial > Plant litter > Unclassified | place: USA: California... | reverse complement strand
ACCTCAGCGCCAGTTGTACCAACTCTTTCTCCATTCCGACCACAAACGCCTCGTACCACCACAACACCCGCCGTCGAACCGCCTCGCACGCCCCAAGCGCGTGGCGAACAAAGCCACCTCGACCCCAATATCTCACCCCAACGCGCGGCCCTCATGTCTCGAAACTCGATCACCACCCTCTTCCCTGATCTCGGCCCCCTTACATCGCCACTATCTTCCAGCTTGAGCGCAATCGTCGCAGACTCCCTCCGCCGAGGCGTCGATCAATCTCACAACCGCTCCATCCGCCAAGTCCGCCGCAACACCACATCGCGCGGTCAGCCGTACCAAATTACCGCCGAGCCGTCGGCACCAGCTCGCAAGCGCCACTCCATCGCTTCAGGCACGCTCTCGCCGGACGAGAGTCCACAGGCCCAAACTAGCCAACAGACCTTCAACAGCGGGCAGCGAACTCGCGATTCGCTGCGGGCGAGGAGCATGAGTGCCACGCTGGGCGACTTGTTCACTCGCGGTAGTAGCAGTGGCAAGGGCAAGCAGCAGGAGGAGAGGTAGAGGAGAGGAATGTACAAACGGCCCATTTCTCTAATTCACCTGTGGATTTGTTCGGTCGGAGAAGCGAAGAAAGAAAAGAAGGGTAATATTCAATATTTTGTTCTTGAAGCATAGGCTAGCGATGGCGTTCTGCGAAGATGTGCAAATGGAAATGACACTTCTTTTGAGCTCAGGCTTCGTAATCTTTGCTACGGTTTTTTTTTCTTTAATTCTCAAGAGCCATGAAAGAATGAAATGGTTCATTAACCTTGCATGACGGTCCTACGATATTTCATACGCAGTGGCACAGGCAAGCTTCATCTCTCTCCCAACGAAAGTGGGCAACTGGAAAATGCTTTCCACGAAGGAGAAAATGGGACAACCAGTAAGATGTTGAAAGAAACTCCTTTGTAATATGCATAGCACCAGCGTATCTCAGATTCCAAAAATAAGCGCTATGCCCAAGAAGCTATAAATAATGCGATGGGAACCGAACCATTAACCCACCAGTAAGATACCAAAAAGACTCCGTCGCTTGTTCCCATTTGTTTCCCACAACAGCGATGAAAGCCCAGTCCCAATCCCAAATTGCCGCCCTTTTGCGCCGAAGCTAAAGGCGAAACGCGCCAAAGTAATAATCAAAAATGCGATTAGAAAAGGGGCGCGAGACCCAGATCGTTCCCTGGAGTTCCATAGAAAGGCGACAAGTTATCACATAACAACGCAGTCTCTGTCTTCGTGGCCGCTCTTTGTATGTGAGTGTGAGTGTCCGTGCTTCTTCTTGCTTTCTTTCTCTTTCTTTCCCTTGCCAGTCACTGCAGGAGGTGATTTCTTAGGAGAAGCCCCAATTTCTTTGCTCGCAGCGTCATTGTGGCCGTCTTCCGAACCCGGTACGCTCGGTACGTACGAAGGAGGCGGTGCCATATCGTTGTCACGAGCATCGGACGCCTCCGGTGCGACGAGCTCAGAGGACTGCGTGGCGGAGAGAGGAGAGTTGCTATTACTGTTGCTGCCGCCGCCATTGCCATTGGAAGACGAAGCAGCGTTGTGAAGTTCCTTGAGGTCCTTGAGATCCGCTCTCGACATGCGCAGACTAAGCTTAGACATGTTGAGGCTGAATCGGGAGGCTTCTTTGTCCTTCTCTTTTTCGGGGTTGGCAGGTCCAGTGGATGTTGGTCTTGACTTTGAAGGCCGACTTGATCGTCGTGTCCCAAGGTTCTTCGCGACTGACAGGAAAGCGTTTCCCTTCTCTTCTATCGGAGTAGCAGGCACTGAGGCGGTTGTTGCAGTACCGATGCTTCCAGACACGGAGCCACCAAAACTAGAACCTTCGAATGCGATGCTACTTCGGCGTTGATCGCGAGACGTGCGGCCACGTGTGTTGAGGGCCGGGTTGATGTCGAGACTGTTCCGTGCAGAAGAGACGCCAAAGTCAGCTGTCTCGGTCGACCGTGGAAATGCTTGCTGCAATGCAGAGTCGTTCTCGAATATGTCATCAATCAGAGCCGACTTCTCAAACGGCATTGCGTCGGATTGTGATCGTGAGGTGGCTTCAGCATAACTTGGTAGATCGTGGATGGCGTGGCCGTCGTCTCCGATAGGCTGGACTTGGTAGAACAGAAGGTAAGGTGTCTCCTCCCGGAGAGCATCATGAATGTTGACGTAGCTCACACGTTCCTTGGCGAGATCGTCGAAACGCATCCACGGGTCCTCAAAATCGGCCGCACTGCTGTTGCTTTCGCGACGTTCACTGGTCGAATTCCTGGCTGCGTTTGGTGCGCTGCCCCTGCTGAGGCAGACGTAGTGGCCTGAGTGGACGGAAACACCACGGTGGCAAATCACTGACTGTAGTACGAGCCTGAAATTACCGACCAGTGGGCCTTCATCTCGCATGCTGTCGTCGCTGACAAAGTTTGGCACGGCAATTTCCAGAGGAATATCAACAAAAGTATCCCGCCGTCTCGCCGCACCTTCATTGGTGTAAGAGTATCTCTTCAAAGCAATTCCAAGTACGGGCCGTTTCCGCGAGAAGTGAGCCGCGACTTGAGCGTCAGATGTAGGCATATGATCTGTGTACCATGGCAAAAGCTTGAAAAATTGCCAAGCTGGCATGAGAACTTCTGTGCGTGTGCTCATGCGTCGGAGTCCGTCCTGCGGGGCGGCCTTCGATTCATCGGACACAGCCTTGTTAGGATCCACACCTTCAATCGTCACTTTACGCTGACTGAAGATGCTATCTGCGCGTTTCCGGCCGCTCCCAGGCCGAAGCTTGTCTGCAGAGCTTTTCAGTTGTGAAGGTGCTTCTAAAACCGGTGTCGATGCGATGGGCGTCTCAGGCACGTCGGCCACTTCCACGTGTAAACCACTTTCAGCCTTGTTATCGCCGTCGAAAGCCTTGAGCTGATCATCCTCCACTTTTGAACCTTGCAACGTGTTTCTCCGTTGTTGCTCCATGTGCCTTTTAACCTCTATTCTGTTGTTGAAATAGTGCTCTAGGCAGTCCTCTAGCGTGATGACACTGTTACCTTCTGATGGCTCCTCGGGAATCGCAACCTCGAGTAGTCGCTCATTGACGAATTTGTGATCGTCTGCGGGATCTTCTTTTCCGGTATGGAACAAGTCCATTTTGAGGGTAAGCAAAGGAAGCTCAAGTTGACCAGTGATGAAACCAAAAGCCTCCGACGGGTCTTGCTGCCTTAGATTGGCCGCGTCTTTCCAGCCACACTCGGCGAGCGCATCTTGAAGGTGTTTGGTCACGTCGGTTGTGATCAGTCTACCAGATCGGAGCAGGTTAACCCATAACCGCAAGAAACCAGCCAATTTTCGTCGTTGTGGATCTTCAAAGCTCTCGTACAGCATAGCCTCGAAGCTATCCAGTCTAGCGAACATGCCAAATAGCAAGGCGTCCAGGAAACATGTGACATTTCCGCGATTCTCAGCACCCAATAGCTTGGCGCTTGGGTCGAATGGCCGGACTATCCCGTCGTAGGTTTCTTCCAACAACATCAACAGCCTAAAGGCCGCCTCTGGGTCGCCTTTTGATGAAGGCGCTCGCAGCGCATATTCCACATTGTCATCACAAATATTCTCGATGCCATAATTGCGCAGACGGGCAGCAATGGCCTTGACCTTCTTCTCTTCTTCTTTGTCGAGCTTTTTACGGTCGGTATCGTTTGGTGTGAAGACGCCTCCAAAGTGATCAGGCTTGACAACAGTCTAAGTTGAAATAATGTTAGCATGTAATGTCAAAGGATCGGGGTAGACAACAAGGCGAGCAATGCGGTTTTGAGATGTTTCCTGCGGCGGCAGCTAAGTCTAAGGCGCATGGAGTCTCCAACAGTGGAAATGTTGAGCATGCTTGCGACAGAGGAGCTGCGCCGTGGGCGTTTCTGCCCAACCAGCAGTGGTTCGCGCTCGCTAAAGTCGTTGGTTGCGACTGGGGTGGGCGCGCTGCACGGCCGGGGTCCCCAGACGCGGCCATGTGTGAAGAATGCCTTCATGATGGATGCGCAAGATGGAAGGGAGGAGATATGCATACTCTTTCCTTGGAAGCGGGTTCGGGAGGGTGGCGTTTGGAAGAGGTGTGCTTCTTCTCCCGCCGGCTCAGGAAACGGTGGACCCCGCTCATGTCGTGTCGGGGGTTGCAAGTTTGGCTGTGTCACTCTTGCTCCATGCAGACGCAGCGTGTTGATTTGTGGGCAGGCAGGCGTTGTTTGCAGTAGTATAGAAGAAGGTCACCGCTGAGTGTACTGCGCCGGGGCCGGAAGGGTTGTTATGGTGTCCAGAGTGCTAGGCAGCTGAATAGAAGGCTCAGTGCTGTCGACTGCGGTGACGTTGGGCGGAGGACTGGGCGGGCTCGTGGCAGCGAAGGCAGAGGTCAGCGAGGGGTATGTTGTTGCTTTGGGCGCTGTCGATCGGGATTGTGGGTATGGTAGAGAAGGATATGCATGGCGAGTGGGTGGTGGTGCAGCAGCAGCAGGGCATACGGGCAGCACGAATAGACGGCGGCATTGGCATTGGCATTATTGCTTCTCTGCTGCTCCTTCGCGGGAGGCGCCATACGCTTTACGCTTTCGTTACCACTGGACCCTGTGGCCGGCCTTGCGAGCCCTGTCGGGGTGGGTGGATTCATTCACTAGATTCGCTCTGGCTTATGCCGCGCGCGACAAGCCCGTCTGGAGCGCGCCCAGTCCTATCACAGACAAGACAAGCTAATCCCTCCTCCCATCACTCCGGCTGAGCTGTCCTGACGAAGTGTAATTGTAATTAAAATTTGATGCACTGTGAAGGGCGTTCAAGTTGTCAATCAAGCATGGGCACCCGGAATGTAGAGATATGCATATGTAGCACATCGGCTTTTCGGATGAATTGAATACCCGTATTAAACCTATCGTGGAGACAGGCCCAGATAAGTCATCCACTGTTTCATACACTTAGACTGCAGGGCTCACGTGTGATCACGATTGGTGTGCTGCACGGTGTTCCCGGTAGGTCGCCATGCTTAAATCTGTATACGGCTCAACTTCGATCATCACATAGCTCAATGGCAGATAATAAGGCTTTTAGAGCCTTCAACATTGGTGTTACGAGTATGCGAAACAATAAGACGGCCAGATCTCGTCGAAAATATATCAACGGTCAGCCTACTCACCATAGTCGATCGCACCTCGTATTAGCATGTGATAATGTCAAATCAAGATAGCAGTAGTAGCAGCAGCAGTGCAGTACAGAGGTTTGAATCCGGTGACCGTATATTTGAATGCGTACCAATAGCAGTGCACACCCCCGAGCAGGCCGACGCTTTCTCAGTAGGGCAAGGCAATTGAAGCATATCGCGACAGCGGGCAGCGGCAGCAGCAAGAAGAACAATTGCACCACACAGCATCACCATTGCCATGGCCTTACAAGAGGTGACCGCTTCATTACTGAAGCGCATGCGCACTCAGAACACCGCCCTCTCACAAGCCGCTGGCCTGCAGTGCCGCCGATATGCATCCAACAACTCGCATGTTGCTCGCGAGTTGCAGGACCTCGAGGAGACGGATTTCGTGAAGCCATCAGAGCCAGACACCAAATACGATCCTCTGCACCGTTCGCGCAGCTTCCAGGGCACTCCGCCGTCCAGCAGGTATGTTCGATCGTTATCCCTTTGCGCCTGCGAATCCATCCCTAACACTTCAACCTCAGATACAAGTTCCGCCCTCCCAAGTACTACCGCGGTCCTCTACACCCTCACCAACCTCCTGCGCCCTCCGATCCGTCCTCGCGCGAGTACATTCCCGGTCCTTTCTCCCTACCGCGCCTCCAACAGACCTACTCCTCCACTCTCGAAGCCGATCTTATGACCTTGGCCTACGTCCACCACCCACCAGGATACCAAGCACCACAAAAAGGCGAGCGTCTGCGATCATGGCAGGGCGAATCACCATACTTCAAGAACCGTCCTTTGCGTGGACCCAGAGGTGGAGATGTGCTGAGACTCCTGAGGAAACCTATCACATTCCGCAACGTGCCCAAGATTGAGCGTGTGACGGTACACTCCATGGTGAAGGATGCTATCAGCGATTCATCTCACCTTCACATCGCTGGTATGGTTATGCAGGCCATCACCAACGTGCGCGCCGAGGCGCACGCTACGAAGCGATCCATTGCTGGTTTCGGTGTGAGGCAAGGCCAGCACTTGTCAGTCACTTGCGAATTGACCGGAGAGGACATGTACCACTTCTTGAGCAAGTGTGTAGACGTCGTCATGCCTAAGATCAAGGACTGGAGGGGTGTCAAGGGCAGTTCCGGTGACACTTCTGGTAACCTTGCCTTTGGTTTCACATCTGAGGAGGTGGCCATGTTCCCTGAGGTCGAAGTCAACTACGACATGTGAGTTTGGACATAATTTGAGGATCGCCTTGAATTTGTCATATACTGACAACGCTACAGGTACCCACCCAAGATGATCCCGGGTTGCCACGTTATCGTGCACACGACAGCGACCACAGACCAGGACGCGCGCCTGCTTTTGACTGCCATTGGAATACCATTCTTTGGTAAATTGATCAACTAGATCGCAGCATTTGCTGGAGCTCTCTCGTTGGGGGCATATCAGGAGGAGAACGTGCGGATCCGGACCCTCAGGATCCCAGTCACAACGAATGTTTGGCACAAGTTGCCATGTACTAAACTAAAGCTGTAAAACTTGCGTGTTTGTATCATACTAGATCATAAAAATTCCAAATATTCTTCAGAGCACTGGCATTACAAGCATTGATCTCGAGATCCAGGATTTGATCCCGCGTGTGAAGTGGGAAGAAACTTTCTCGCAACGATCATCCATACTGGGCTAACAAGTACAAACAAAACAAGAAAAACAGATAGCCATCACATCGGAAGAAAACCACCACACCCTTCCGAAAAGCACACTACTCCTCCTTTCCCAACCCTACCATCTCCAACGACTGCCTCCACAGCTCATCCTCAGCCTTCTGATCGAACGCCCACGTCGAATACCCCTCATCAGTCGCACTCATCGGATCAGTCCCCTGGAAAGGCCCCTGCGCCTGACAATCGCTCAAATACAAAAATCCCTTACCCTCCCACTCCTTCCCCAGCGCGGCGTACACGCTCGTCGCCGCGCCCTGGGCAGGACTCTTGAGGTACAGGCTCATCGCAGGATCTTCTTCCCAACCCTTGACCTGCTCCTCCGGCAAGTGCACTTGCAATCCCGTCATGATACCGCCTGGGTGCAGCGATAAGCCGTGCAGACCTTGCTCGCCGAAGCGGCGCGAGATGCCGTTGGCGAGGTGGATGTTTGCTGTTTTGGCTTGGCCGTAGGCTGCCCAGGGTTGGTAGGAGTCGGGCTCGGTGAAGTTGAAATCGTGAGGGCGGGTGGGGGCGATGCGGTGGCCGAGGGAGGAAACGGCGATGACGCGGGAGCCAAAAGTGGATGTGCTGGAAGAGAGGAGGAGGGGTTTGAGGAGATTGAAGAGGAGGAAGTGGGAGAGGTGGTTTGTGCCGAATTGGGTTTCGAAACCGTCTTTGGTTTTGCCTTGGGGGGTGGCCATTACGCTGGGAGTTTGCTGTTAGAGGGGATGTTCTTGGAGGGTTTTTTTTTTCCCTAGGAATGATGGGAAAGTGGACATACCCAGCGTTGAAGATGGCGACGTTCAACTGGTCAGTCAATTGCTTGATCTCAGCGGCAGCCTTTCTCACGCTCTCCAAGGACTCGTTGTCCATGAGGACCAGGGTGATCTTGCCCTTAGAGGGGGTGTTGCGCTCGATCTCTTCGACGACTGCTTTGGCCTTCTCCAAGTTGCGCACAGTGCCGATCACGTTGGCCCCAGTGGCGTAGATTGCCCTCAAGGTCTCAATACCGATTCCTGAGGAGACGCCAGAGATGAGGAAGACCTTGTCTGTGAGCTTGCCGGTGAGACTTTCGTCTTCGACGATTTGAAGAGCTGTTGGTCTGGCGTCGCCAGGGCCGTTGAGGGAGGCGTGGGCGGCGGCGTAGCGAGACATGTTCAGTTGTTGGAAATGGAATGAGCTGTTTTGAGGAGGATGACTGGGGAGCTCGGGCGCTTCTTCGACTTGAGCGTATGTGTTGTGAGTCTATTGGCAGTCTGGCAATTCGAGAGTTTATGTATTGAGCTTCTCGGGTTTAATGTGCTCCTACCTCCGCTGGAGTGCATCCAGGCAGCATTGAAAGACACGACTTGACTCGAGCAATCTTACTCAGCGGCCATCTATATCATGGTGTGTGCTCTTTGATTAGTGCGGAGTTAGAGGTACCACTGTACGTACGGAGTAAGTCGTGGATGATGTGCATCGGCTGCCTCACTGCATGTCAGATGCGCTTACTGCGTGAAAGGATCGTTTGAAAGTACATGTATCTTACAACCGATCAACACCCTTCCAACATTCATCTCACGCCACTAGCAACGCACTTGATTAATTGCCAACCGTCATCTACACCATAACCCTTTATCGTCTTTCCCAAATGCGTCGGCGCCGGGATGTTTCAATCCTCCGCTGTCCTGTCCTCGCTGCCAAGCACATGCAATGGACCGGACTTCGTTGCCATAAATCCGGACCAAGAATTCCAAAGACAAAGCCATTCCATCGTCTTCCATCATCAAACCATTAATTGGTTTCTGACTCGCCCACACTGATGCCCAATAACTTCAAGTTGCCATGAACTCTTTTCTCAGACGCAAGAACTCCTCGACCTCCTCCGCACCGCCCCACTTCCCCAAACTGCCATTCTTCTGAGCTTGCGTGACGAACTTCTCGACTCGATTGAGGTAGCCGGGCGCCGAGGATGTCAGGTCCTCGTTCGTGATGCGAGGGTTGGATTGTTCCTCGAGCATTGTCCTTGCCCAGTGAGCGATGTTCGAGCAGCGTAATACATGGCCTCCGAAAGCCAGTGTGTGGCCTGCAGAGGGCAGGCGGAAGACGAAGTGCGCCGTGCCGGCTGGAAAGTAGACTGTCTGTCCGGGCTTCAAGACCACATACCGATATCGATCACCGGGAACGCTTTCTGGCTCCTCGATCCACTGCTCACGCTCTTCGGCCGAGGGGTACGACAGCCAACCGAAGCCAATCATGCCCTGGTTCGCAGTTATGTAGGTGCTGTAGCCATGGCTGTCTTGGTGTGGTTCGGTGAGCGCGCCTGCCTCTGCAAGCAACGCCCACTTTTCGACTTCTTTGTAGCCTTGCGGGTAGCTGCGACGCCCAGCGTTGTCGGTCCCCTGCTCGAGCTTGAGCTTTGTCAAGAGTCGGGTGTCTTCACCGGCGAGGAATGTAGGACGCAAGCCATCCTCCACGTGCGTGGCGAGTTCGAGGCAATTCCAAGGCCAGATCTTGGTTTTACCATCCAGGGTGCGCTCCTTGACTTTACTGACTGGAAATTCCTTCACGAAACGCCTCTTGCTGGCGTACGTGACGCTTGGGTCCTGGATCCAGACCTTTGTGTCGTCGTCATAGAATTCGTTGAGAAAGCCAGGGACTGTTTGTAGCGGCAGAGGCTGTTGTCCCTCTGTAAGGATGGGTCCATTGTGGAACACCCCAGGCTGCAGCTTCGCAGCAGCCTCGACACCTGACAGGAACAACATTTCTTCGTCGTTCGCTGGAAGGGCATTCGTGAGAAGGTAATACATGCGTTCGTTCTGTCGGTCGCCGAAACACTTTGCAGGCGATTTGAGTTTTGGCTTCAAGTCTCGGAGGACCTGATTTGCAAAGTCGCGATTGCCAGCAAAGTCGTTGAATGGGCGTACATCGTCGGCTGCTTGAGTGGGCGAGGCGGCAGCGCTTGTGTCTACAGGGACTGCAATGCCTTCATTTTGTGAGACTTTCTGTCGGCGCGCCGATTTCTTTGATGTGCCTTCCGCTGCTGGTCGTTTGGGTGGTCGAGACTTTTGAGGCTCGGGTGAGACAGATTGCTGTGGCTTCATTGTAGTCGCGACTGGAGCGATGTGGTTGGCGGGTGCTGTTCTCCGAGACCGTTCCTTGATCCGGTCTGCTAGGTTCTGGTAGTATGGTGCGTAGTTTTCCTTATCCGTAGTTTGGTCGCGACTCGGTGACGATGTGGGTAACGTGAGATCCGTTGAAACAGTCGTATTTGCTACGACAGGTGCAGTTGTGGAGGCCATTTTATCAATGAAGTCAGGCGACGCGCAAGGCTGCGCCTGCGGGTCGACGCAAGGAGAGTTGCAGCCAATAGTATGGGCTGGATGTGACGGGTAGTTTGTTGTCAGTCACTGTTCGCACGAGTTGTAACAAGCGGGGTGGCGTTGTATGAATGCAGTGAGTTGTAGCAGTGAAGAGTGGTGCGAAGTTGGTCGCTGCTTGTTCGTGGTGTGGTGAGGTCCGTTTGCGTCCGAACAGCGCAGCTGCCTTCGCTTAAGGTAGAGTGCCACCTGCCTGCTTTAAAGCACCACAACCTTGACAATAATTATCCAAGTCATAGAACTTCTCTCAATCATTGCATCTCTCTAAATGATGGCGTGTTAGACAATCACGATTTGTGGCTTTGACCTCTGCCCGAAATTAACATCGATGCCGATGCGTTGATCGCAAGGGAATGCCATCCCGCCGAACATACGAACAGAGGAACCATTAGCCCGTACACTCTTGTGTGGTCCTTCTACCAGCCCTTCTATACACTGCCCGCATACTTTGTCCAGTCCTTTATGACTATACAGCTATCACCGAAGCACTACCTCCTACTACCGAGGAGCGCGGACTTGGAAATCCACCTTTTGGGCTTCAGATATCAGGTTATTCGCCGCATGCACCCTCGCAAAGATTGAGCTCTTTGGTGATAAGCATTCGCGGGCGTCTTTCTCTGTTTGTGTACAGAGTCGTTTGCGTATCCTCGACCTAATCCTACATCCTTGGGGCATCGAAGACGCTCACACCTTCGAGCACCTGTCGGACCCGTCCACCCGTACTGTACAGTTCGACTGAGCACTCGCCGGCCACCAAGGAAGAGCCTGACATCCTGGGCCCACTTGCCACCGAGCATGGCATCACCAAGGAAGAAAGCGAAGATCTAAGCTTACCCGTTAGCGATTTTGCCCACTCCAACGAGGCCACAAGTCTGATCTCGTCTGATCCTGTGCCAGCAACAAAGAAAAAAAGTCGACGTCAGGCTGAGGAGGTCGTCGCCCCGATCTCATCTGATGTAGAGGAGTTGCCACGATCACCTCCTACTGCAGCCAGCACCTCACGCCGACTCCCTTCTGTCGTCACTCGCCAGGTCATCGTGCCTCTGGACATGAACGCTCACACATTCAAACACTCATCGAACCCATCCACTCGTACCGTACAGTTCGCCACCTCGTTCAAGGACAAGGCTCTCTTCGACAAAATTCAGGGTCTCTCCACTTGGGAGCAAATGCAAGGGCTGGATCCATGGTTTGACCCAGACGAAGTGATGGCAACATACCTCCATGAAGAAGAGGGCTCTGCAATTATTCATTTGACTCATTTTCCTCGAAGACTGTCGCATTCGCGATGGCGAAGATGGGTATGTGGCATTATGATTTGAGATTTAAATAACGTTGGCACGTTGCTGGCCCGTTTCATAGGCTATCCAGAACAGCTTGCGCGCGTACCCACTCGTTTCTCGAAGAGATACGACGGCTACATGAACAGAATGCCAAATGCTCTGAAATCTCTGAAAGCCCACGCTCCTGTATAAGTCCATGTCCCCCTGCCGCCAAACCTCGCGAACATCAAGACGAAATTTGTCAGGGTGCCGGGTCCCGTCACTCTCGAATACACCGCCATCACAGAAACTCTGCCCCTATCCATGCCCCGAGTGGCAGTGATTGACTCCAAGGATCCAAGTGGAAAGTTCTACAAGGCCTGCACCCTCGCCAGAATTGAGTTCTTCCATGACAAGAGTTCGCGTGGAATTTACGCTACCCGTGCCTGGGCTCGCTTACGCATTCTTGACCCAAGCCTCCTCCCTTGGGACGCCGAAGAGACGATTGCAACAACTAACCCAAGCCGCCAAGCGTTCTCAACACGGATCATGCGTTGCATCAATGCTTTGGATCCTTTTGGACCAAGGATTATGTGACTGCCCAACAGATCGGAAGAAACAAAGAAATGTGCATGGTCTACTGCCGCGAACATGATCGGTATGAGGAGTTGAAATTTCAATCTTCTGTTCCTCTTTACAGCTTGGAGCTGGCCTCATGGACGAAGAGAGCTGGACTTCGATGATCATCCATCAAGGCAAAGGGAAGTTGCCTGATGAGATAGAAGGCAGTCATGGCTGTGGGAATGCCCTAGCGGCTGGTGATCCCCACGCAGACAGCGTTGGCTGAGTGGGCAATTTTTGTGCGAGATGGGAGAAGAAGACGTACAACGGACAGCGCAAGGGTTGCTACGCTCGTGAGGTTGACGAAGAAACCGACGACGAGGTTGATTGCATTTGCATACCTGGCCTTGACATCCCTTGCATCCTCGGCCGCACTCATACAACTCACAAGGAGCTCCAACGCCAATTTCTCACCAACTTCAACAGTGTTCGCAGAGAGAACAACCCCCATGGCAGATCCCCCTTCTGCCGTAAGGAGTTCATCGTCGACACTGGTCTGCATGGTTTCCTCAAAAACGCTAATCTCAACGCCTTGATCAAGCACATGAACTTGAATCACTCGACGTCGTTGGCGCTGCTCGAGAGAAGCGGCAAATTCAAGACTGAGTCCCTTGCCCGCTCCTATGCTAATCATCCTTTACGAGTGTCTCATTACGCAGACAGTCGCCATGCTTGCATTTATTGTATGTGATCCGGTTCAGTACATAATGGGTATCATGAAAGTGCATCACATCGTCCACAAGTCATTAACCGCTTTTTGATCTTATATACCAACTGAGTATAGCTTTCCAGAAGTTTGAGCTTACTGCTCGACCTTTGACTCCGCGTAGTGCTGTCTGCAGCTACCCTGCTTCATCGCCGGCGTCATCGCGGGTACTCGTAGCGGTGTTATTGGTATTTTTATATTCATTTCTTGGAATCTGCTGAATTCTATCTAAATACATTTCCCCACCATCCTCGATCGTACATATACGGGTATAACTAGACGAACGCCAAAGCAAACAACAAACCCGAAACCCAACAAAGAAGAGCAATAAAATGAAGTGCCGTGAGGGCAATGTGACTGTTTCACGTCTTGGAATGTAGTCCTGTTGTTTTTGGAGAAAGGGAAAAGAAGATCGATCAAAACTCAAAGCTCGCCGCCCGGTCTCTGTCCATCATGTCGACGAACTTCCGCCATGTGTTGGTGAGGACAAGGTACTTGATGGACGCTTCTGCGTCGTCAAAGACGTGCTCGTCGAAGCCGGGAAGGTCGAGTCCGCGTCCGTTGGTCGTTGGTGAAAGATCAGGTCGGTCTTCGAGGCGGTAGGGTTTTGATTCAACGATCGGGGTCTTTGAAGTGGCTGTTGTGCCCGACGAAACCGAGCGGAGGCTAGCGTCTTGTGGTAGGAGTGGCGATGACTTGGACGCTGAGATGGTAGTCGTTACTGACAGGCCCTGCTTTTGTTCTGCCCAAGGTGCGACAGGCACCATGCTCGGGAGTCCGTGGACGTCAGGCCCGTAAGAGGTATGCGATCCATTGCGGCCAGCAAATCCACTGAGGCCGTTGAGAACCGCTGGACCAAGGATGGCTGACAGTTCCTTGCGCATGTGGCCCTCAATGTTGATTGGGAAGTCCGCGGTCTTCTCGTCGACGGATGTCGAGAAGATGTCGATGGCCATGCGGAAGAGGCGGATTTGTGCATCTTCCGTGACCAGACCAGTACTCGGGTTCTTGGGTGCGGATTGCCAGGCTTGGCGCCAGTCCCTGACCTGAGTCAGGAACACGATGTTCTCTGCTGTGAAATCCTGTCTCGCGGCGTACTGCAACAAGGGTTCCGAGTTGACAAGCAATGCACGCTCCAGAGCACCGATGGAGTATAGCCGACCAACGGTAGAATTGATCTCGTCGAGGAGCTCGCTAGCGGAGCTTTTTGGCCTAATGTTGACCTTCTCGGCGATGAAGGACGCAGACCACAATGTTGTGTCGGAGCTACTGAATGAACTGGCCCTCTTGAGCATTGACATTCGGTGCTCATAGATCTCAAAGATGGGAAAGAAAATGGTTGCGAACTGCATCACGATGATACCGGGTGCAAGCCACATCGGTGGGACGAACCACGGGTTGACCGGTTTGAATACAGTAGAAAAGACGGCCGCGATCCAAAGTGGCGAACCAGGCAGTCCAGCAATAATGCACAAAATGGTTTGCAGACGCCAACGGTGAGCATCGCGGATGTTCCGGATTCTGTAAAGTTCATAAGGGCCGTAGATCCAAGTCCAGAACAGCTGCCAGAAAGCGGAGGGCACCCATTCCAGAGTCTTGCGACACTTGACTTGTCCCTTGTTGAATGGGATATTGCCATAGCTAGACCAGTCACCTTGCAGTGTTCGTGAGCCAGCGTATATCGCAGCAGTGATGATCAGCTATGGTAGTGTCAGCGCATGTTTGACTCGGTCACAGTAACTAGCTCAAGTCCACTTACCTGCAGCAACATGCCAAGAGCAATCCAAATGTAACTTTTCTGCGCCTGTGTGAGGCGAGTATAGCGGCTGGACAAGTGACGAAGCCAATTTCGGTGTGCCAGCTCAGGCGTTCCGTTGAATGAGCTTTGGCGCACGAGTAGTAGCTCCTGCTGCTCAGCAACACTGCGTAGCTGCGTGACGTTGGCCTGGAACAGAGCAATGCCAAAGGGCAGGTAAATGCTCATGATCCAGAATTCCGCGCTACATAGGAAGTGGCCATTTGTTGTGTACGCGAGTAAGATCTTGACAAGATATATGTGCAAGAAAAATGTCGATGTGATGGCAATCTTCAGGTTGCGGATCCGGACAAAAGGCGAGCGTCGGTGCCATACGAGACAGATTATGCCAGCAAGAAGAGCAGCTGTCCAGGCGACTGTGATGGCGGCATATATTTTTCCTGTGCGATGTTAATGAATGTTCCAGTTCTTGCTCTGATGTTAGCAGTATGACTTACCAATACTATCCCAGTTGACCAGTGTGCCCCAGTTGCGTCCCAGAGGATTGATCTGCATTGCAACGAGAGTACTGCTTCTGCACTCTGCGTGGCAGTAGGTGGGTCGTGAAGGTTAGTAGAGATGCAAGGCGATGATCTCTCCCACGTCTTCGGGGGGATCGTCACATATTATAACGGAGGAAGCATTTCAAATGTCAAACCTGCGAACGCTGCCATGCGACGGGCACGAGGCGCGCGAGCCAACCTCGCCCCCTCTTCCAGAGTTAAGACTGCATGCTATCATAGTTTTGTACCTGTATCACGGTAGTAGCGAGGTGGCGCCCGACATGGTGATGGCTGATTCGCCTGAGCGGTGCGATGATGGACTCTGCCGGGTCTAGTCGACGCCTCCCGTTGTGGCGGTTGGCACGATACCAGGTCTGCGCTCTCCAGATGCGCTAGCAAGACCAGATCTTTGGGATACTGATGATCCGCGTGTGGAGTCTAGATACCGGGGGAACGAACCCTAAATGAAAATAGCTTGCATGAGGCGTGGTGCGTCGGCGTCCTGTATGGCCTTTCCAGCTTGCAGGCACAGTCCGGCATTGATGCTTCCTGCAAGCCAGACCCGAAGCGACAGGTTCAACGCAATGTTGTAATAGCACTCCGATATGAATGGAGACGATGCTTTGGCGCCCACGGCGCATGCCGAACAAGGGCTAGAAGTTGAGCAGGTACATGTACTGTGTACATTGTTACAGTTTCTGCGTCCCAGCGGACGTGCGATTCCGCAGCGATGGCCAGATCTAAGTATGTAGACATGCGGGCAGGGCCAGACGCAGACTTTTATAACACCACACTCGCCATCGAGATGCCTTTGAGGTCCAGGCGCTCGTCGCGGAGGCCAGCAAGTCCATATCAACAGCACAATCCAAACGCGTGATGGACATGCTATGCTGTACCTCCCTTCCAGAAGCATGATCTCCAGCCCGACCACTCGTACGCAGACTCATGCTGAGTCCGAGTTATATGCATCCTGATCTAGAATCTCCACAGCGGCACATGTTTGAGAGACACGCCACGGACATGCCGGTGCTGCCGCAGTCATCTCGTAGTCGATATCGCGACTGGTAATATATGCGTCCGGTCCCCCAACAATTCGGAACAAGGGGGCTTCCCGAAACTCCTGCCTTAGCCAGGACTCAGGAGTGCAACTTGTCTGAACGGCGACGACCTGTCTAGTTAGCTTGTCGCCGCATTACGAGCGCGTCCTCCTTCGATGCATGAATGGGAGGCCTGAGCCGAGGTGCGCAATGCTCAGGCGCGATGTCTCTATCGTTAGTTCTCTTCTTAGCCGAGGAAGAGCATTCCAAAAGCAGACAAGATGGCACCTAGACTATTTCTTTCTCCTCACAAACACTAAAAGACACCCATTCAAGGCACGCTTGCTGGTTGCGATGAAGCAAAACGATGGATGGAACCACTCGGCTGCCCTCCAGCCGTGAGCTTACTTACAGTAAGTGTGTCAGCTGGGCTGCTGCGGGGACTCGAAGGCTTGGGAGACGGAGGCTTAGGTGCTGCGCAAGCTGCCCTCATTCGTCATTGTACGAGGCCGTTTGAGAGTAATTGCACATACTGGACCGAGCTGAGATCAGATCAGCCAGCTGTCTTCCTCGTTTGCGTGTGTGTGTGTAAGTGTTTTAATCTGTCTTGCTCTCGTGCCTCTCTTCTATTTCCTCGTCAAACGCTGGTCGGTTGCACGAAAACATCACAACCTCCCCTGGAATGGCCGCAAAAGCTCCCGTGTCGCCTGAGAGGCGCAAGAAAGTACTCAAGGTGTTGTTCATTTCGCTCCTACTAGATCTGGTATGTAAAGAGAATTTGAACACGCTCTCACGAATGTGCAGTAAGCTAATTTGTTACAGATATCCTTCACATTCATCCTCCCTCTGTTCCCGAAGCTCCTCGAGTTCTACCGCAATGTCGAAACACAGTCCTCCCAAACCCTCCTCTCGCAGATCTTCTCCGTCTTGAATGCGTACAAGAACAGCTTCAGCAAGCCGATCAACGACCGCTACGACATCGTCCTCCTTGGTGGTGCGCTGGGCTCGGTCTTTTCGCTCTGCCAGGCCGTCGCGTCTCCTATAATCGGGACTTTGTCAGATCGCTATGGCCGCCGGACTGCACTGCTCTGGTCCATGATGGGCAACATTGCTTCTGTGGCACTTTGGTGTGCAGCGACCGATTTCAGGACGTTCTTGGCTAGCCGGATAGTAGGAGGATTGAGCGAGGGCAATGTCCAACTGGCCATGGCCATCGCAACGGATATCAGCAGCGATGAGGATCGCGGCAAGACAATGGCGATGGTGGGAGCCTGCTTCAGCATTGCTTTCACATTTGGACCTGCGCTTGGTGCTGCGCTATCACAAGTCACAATCGTCGCTGCAAACCCCTTTGCGGCAGCCGCTGGCTTCTCGCTCTTCCTAATTGTCACCGAGACAATATACCTGTACGTCGCGCTACCGGAAACCAACCCTCCCAACCAGCCAGCGTTGAACGGCGCAGCGAAGGGAGAGAAGCCGGTTGTGGAAGCTACTAAGCGCACCAACTCGCATGCGCTGCTCAACCTCGTGCACTTCAGCTTCATTCTGTTCTTCAGCGGCATGGAGTTCTCGCTTCCTTTCATGACTTACGATCTCTTCGGATATGGCTCCAAGGAATCTGGCAAGCTTCTCGGCTACATTGGTCTTGTTGCTAGTGTTCTTCAAGGCGCAGTGGTCAGACGCATGAACCCCCTGAAGATTGTGCAGCTTGGTGTGCTGAGCTGCGCCGGCGCGTTCATCATTCTCGCCAAGGTTGATAACGAGCGTGGTCTTTACATTGCCGCGACACTGCTCGCAGTCACAAGCAGTACTGTCGTGACTGGTTTGAACAGCTTATCCAGCTTCGAAGCGTCGAGCAACGAGCGTGGTGAGAAGCTAGGTAACCACCGCAGCTTCGGTCAAGTCGGTCGTGCTATTGGTCCGATTCTGTTCTGTACGCTGTACTGGTGGGCAGGACGCGACATGGCGTACTTCACAGGAGCTGCTGGCATGTTCGGCGTCTGCGCGATTGTGCTTGGGTCTTTGAAGAACCCTGTTGGGCTCAAGTTGAAGCATACGTCAGAGAAGGCGAACGGAGGCGTCGCAGCGAAATAGAGATATGTACTTGGTATATAAGTACTGTAGAATAGCAGAAACTGTAGACTACCTACACGACTGCCAGTGACTTTGTAAGCACCGCCGTGGCTGCAAAGACTGCAGATTATGGGCTTCTTAGAGCAACTTGATCCTGTCGGCTCTCGTATCCAACAGCGCATCAACGGACTCCTTATCATGTCCAGGGACCATCATCGTACAAATGGATAGGGCAACACGCGCGATTCCAGACCCTCGGAAACGAAGATCACAGCCAGGATTAACCGCAACTGGCTAGCTGCATGCAATGCTCACCGCGCACCGTGCCGAAATCGGGAATGCTTGATCGAGGAGGCGTAGCCACGCGTGTGGAAGACGTCACGTTCACAAAATTGGTGTCCAACCGTTGGCTGAGATGGCATGACGATGGCGAGAGCGAAAGCGTCGCTTTTGCTGGTGCTGTATTCACCGCCGTAACATACTCTCGGCTTTCAGAAAATAGATCCTAACATGTTATTCCCATAAAGTACCTCCAAGTTCCTTCTCGCGACGATCTGTAGCCGCATACAGCATATACAGGATGGCCGCACCCACCGCGGTGAACTCCAAAACTCTCGCTCACATCCAAGCACACATCTCCATCCCCAAAGACCTAGAATCATATCGCGACGTACTAGCCTTCTACGACAACCGCTATCGCAACCTCATCGCAGCCGGCGATGCACACCCTTTCCTCTACCCCTGGGCCGCCGTCGGCGCGCTGTTGGTATTGCTCTCCCTGATGATCGACTATCGACGTTCGCCAACGCGCCGCCTGGGCAGTTATTTGACCTTTGGACTCATGTGCTGTTTCCAGACTTGGACGCTTCTTACGAATAAGGCGAGGAATCCGGCGGCGTCGTTTGGGGTGGGGATTTTGTCGAGTTTTGGCGTATTGTGGACGGCGGCGATTATGGTTTTTAATGATTGTCAGAGAGATTTTCGACGGGTAGAGAGGGCGGAGGATGTGAGGTTCGCTAAGATTGAAAAGTCCCAAAGCAATGGGCATGCGAGTGGCGTTTCTCTTAATGGATCGCACGAGATGAATGGTGGCGAAACCAGTTCTGCTCTCCGACAAAGGCAGCCTGTCAAAACCGCCACAGATTCTTCTACGAAAGGGCCAACTCAGCGACACGGCCCTCTGATCTGGCAATCCTATCCCACCGGCCCTCTGATCGAACGTCTCGACTGGGTCGCAGACGTCTTTTGCAGTTTCCGTGGCGTCGGCTGGAACTGGCAATCATCCGGCATCCCCGAAGCACCATCCTGGGTGCAAAAGCAGTTATCAGGCGACCTCGACGCCGTCGAGCAAGACGAACCAGTCCGCATCAGCAGAACCGGCATCAGACGCTTCAGCGACCGTCAAGCCTTGCTCAAGGCATGCCTCAAGAACCTAGCCGCAGGCTACATCCTCCTCGACGCGATCAAAACCCTCGGCATCCACGACCGCTACATGTGGTACGGAGACATGAGCCTCCCACTCCCGGACTTCCTACCCGAGATCATGCACAAGTCTTTCGTCCTGACAAAGTCGTACCGTCTGCTCGTTTGCCTCAGCGCCATCAACATCGCGCTCTGGGCCATCTTCAAGATGGGCCCGGTGTTCTTCGTCGGCGTCCTCGGCCCTAAAATCGTCGGCACCCGCGGCGAAGCGTGGATGAATCCCGCGGACATGTTCGGCGCTTTCGACCACGTTCTCGACAGCGGTCTGGCGGGTTGGTGGGGAGCGTGGTGGCACCAGACGTTCCGGGTGACGTTCCAGCAGCCGGGCGAATGGCTGGTCGCTTCTTTGGGATTGAAACAACGCTCTGTCGGAGCCAAGCTGGTGTCAACATGGGTGGCATTCTTCCTCTCAGGCGTCCTGCACGCGGCAGGAAGTCACACGCAGCTCGGCGACACGTACCCGTTGACGGGCTCGATGATGTTTTTCATGATGCAAGCTCTCGGCGTCACGGTGCAGACAACTCTGGTGCAGCTTTTCAAATCGGTCGGTGTGACGCAGCATGTGCCGAAGAAGATTCGGAGGGCTGCGAATTTGGTCATCACGCTCGTGTGGATGTATTTCACGGCGCCTTTGCTGGTTGATGATTTCGCCAGGGGAGGAATCTGGCTCTTCGAGCCTGTGCCTATTAGCATTTTCAGGGGACTTGGGTTGGGGCCGAAAGGCGCGGGTTGGTGGCATTGGAATGGGTTTGTTGAATGGCGTTCTGGGAAGAGCTGGTGGGATAGCGGCATTGCATTTTGATCACCATTTTTCTGGCATATGCATGGCGGCATCCCAAGTGTTTGGATGGCATGGATTTGTAGATTGGGATTGAGGACGAAGCATTTTTTTTATGACTAGAATATGTCGCATCTTAGCCCAGGATGATGATGATGAATGAGAAGCCATGTTTGGCAAGTTTTCAAGCGCACAGGGTATCAATTATATCCGACCTTTCGGTCACCAAGATAGCTACATGTACACAAAGAATTTATCCTCCAGTCCACAGCCACTGTGGGCGACTTCTAAAGAGCAAGACCGCCAACGGTAACGTCTCTCCATCCTCTGACTGGTCTCGTCTCCTCGAGCTGCACAACCCACCAGAGCGCTTCCTTCGCTTTGCCAACCTGGCCGCTGAGTTCGTGCGCCCTTGCCAATTCCAGCCACGCTTCCGAGTCATCCCATCCTGTGCCAAGTCTCGTAAGACCAGACAGCAACATGTATGCTCTTTCTCTTGCAGCGAGTCTGTTGAGTTCTGCGGGCGCCGGGTCTTTGTGAGTAGACGCCGAAGGATGGGTGGGCACCGCTCCTGACGCTGGCACTGTTTCCGGAAGGCGTGAGGTTGAAGAAGATTGGCTCGGCACTGATGTGACTGCGAGAGAACTGGTTGCAGTGCCTGACGTGGTATGTTGAGCAGGAAGGTGTGATTGCGGTGGCTCCGCGGGCATCTCCTCGGTGTAAATGTTCAGCAGCTGAGAGGACAGCGAGATGATCGACGACGGGTGGTCCGGGAAGTACGACAGCGAGTCTTCGTAGTGGGATGAGGCCTCGAAATGGAGTCCACGGGCTGTTGCTAGATCACCTTTCTGTATCGTTGTTAGCAAGATTTCGTTCACAAATGTTCGGATTCACTTACACTTGATAGAACGTCTGCCCACAGCTCGTCGACGCTGTCTCCTCCACCCCACGTCTTGGAGTAGAATGCTCTAGCACTGGACTCTACAGCAGCCACTTTGGCTTCGAAGGACTCGACAAGCTTGTGGGCCTCCTGAATGGCACCGGCTGCATCGTCGAGTGATTCTGCCCTGACGTAAAGCTCAGCAATGAATAGCCATACTTTGACCAACACGCTGACTTGGTGTCTTTGCTGCTGGGCAAGGGAGAAGCTAGGCACCGGAGCGGCACTACTAGCAGGATGAGATGCTGGTAAGCGAACATCTTGCTGAGGAGGTTGTTCGTTGTGTCCTGCGGGCGCTGGCCAATCCGCATGACTACTGTTATGCGCGATAGATTTGAGCGGTTGCTGTGCGTTCGTCTGGTTGCTGGTATTGACTGCCGAAGTCACGGGTTTTTGGTCGGCAGTCGCATTTGCCACAGGGTAGTCTTTAGGTGGTGGAAGTGGAGGTTGGTCGTTCTCGTTTGGCAAGGGCCTTGATTTGCCTCCGAGACTTCGCGAGCGTGATCTACTTGCAGCCATGCTGTTTCGCAGTTTGAAAGGCAAATGCCGGTGTTCTTGACGACCACGTCCTCGGTCTGCTTGCGTGCCATCCTCATTGGTGACTGTGATCGCGATAGGTGGGCCTAGGTCTTGGCCACTTGTAGTGTTGACTTGTCCGTTAGCGGCCGCTGGCTCAAGCGTTGAGCCATACGTTCCAGCGCGCGGCCTGGATCTCTCGATACTATTCCGGTTTGTCCTGGGTCTGATACTTCCAGCAATGCTTCGCAAAGTCCCTCCAGTTCTGGTTGGAGTGGCCGATGGTACTGCAGGTAGCGACTTGGGCGCTTTCGTCTCTTCAGGCTTGCCGAATAGGCGTGCGTACAGGCCAAGTAGCTCGTCTGTCATATCCACAGCTGTGCTCGGACCTTCTGTAAGTTCAGTCAAAGTAAGCTCGGTCATCTTGATTTGTACAATAGCTTCTTTCTCGAAGCTGTCCATCTGATCGACCAGACCGCGGGACACATCTGATCGCTTCTCGACGTTTCCACCAAGGCTTGCAGCCTTGCCAAAAAGTACTGTCTTGTCACCAAACTGCTCCAGCGCAGCGTCGCACATCTTGTATGCAGCCTCGTGTTGATCCTTAGCGCTCAGACAAAGCGCAAGAAGATGCCACAGAGGAACCAACTTCCGTTGTCTGGTGTAGTCTTTCACTCCATCATCGTGTCCGTCAGATGTGTTGTCAGGCTTGGCTGCTAGAATGCGTCTGATTGATACAATCGCGGCGTTGACATCACGAGTCTCTGCAAGCAATGAAGACAAGGCGAAGCAAGTCTCAATATTGTCTGGCTCTTGCGCTTCAGCTCGCCTCAAATGCTTGAGCGCTTCGTCTTGCAGGCCGGGACGCGCATCGGTGTCGTAGGTCAGACGAGCCCATTGAGCTTGACTCATTCCGATAGCTCTGTAAGCCGCGGCGAGGGTGGATGCTCTAAGCTGTACGGCATGTTGCTGATTTGCCGTAGTTGTTTGCTCGCCGTTCGCCGCGGATGACTGCGGCCTTCCCTCTCCTAGCCACAATTGTAGGTTTTTGCCGACGGCGACAGCTTTCTCGGCCTGGGAACGATCGCCATAACGACAAAGAACACGTACAACCTCCACACCGGTCAGTACGGCCGTGTCGTCATCATCAATACCGTCCTGATGTTGACCAGTCTTCTGTGCTCGAGCCTTGCCCTTGCCGATGATGTCAACATAGCTGTCGAAGGCATGCATGGCAAGGTCAAACTCGCCCAGCGACGCATGCACGTGGAACAGCTCTCGAAGCACGGTAGTGGAGTGGAAGGTCTTTGTCGCTGCCCGATACAGAATGTCCAGCATGGTACGGCTGACGCTCTCTTTTCCGCCTTGGCCAATCTCTGCATCAGTCCAACCAAAGCCAGAGATGATTCTCCAGTTCTTCATTGCCTGTTCAACCCATTGTTCGACCTCAATATTCGTCTGACTTGCCTTCGGGAATTGCGTCTCCTGGATGAGCAAAGACTCGTAGGTACTTTCCACGCGCTTGAGGTCTGCTCGTTGGCTTTGCTTTGAGGACGTCCGGAAGTTTTCTGGGAAAGTGTTTATGGCGCCAATGTGGATACGTCCATCGGATGCCATATAGTAAGCAAGCCCATCCTGCAGCATGCTTGAAAGAAGATTGTAGTATGCATGCCAGACTTGACGTCTGGGTATATCAATACGTGATGGAGATTCGCCAGATGTTGCAGCATTAGTTTGAGAACGCTGCCAGAAATCATTCCAAACGGTGAACGCTCGCAGCGCTTCAGTCAAGGCAGGTGTTGAACGTGAAGACGTCTGAGCATCGAAATGCATGCATGCTCTCGCGAGAAGTCGTTCGGTCCATTTCCTGAGCTCCGTTGACCTAGCTCCTGGTGTCCGTCCAATCGCCTCTTGATATAGCTTTCGTGCTTCTGCTTCTTTGCCCTGACTCTCAAGCGATGCCGCCCTGATGAATGCAGTCTTGACAGCGCATACTTCCATCCAACCAACGGCGGAAGGCAGGCTGCTATGTGTGTTCGACTCCGGGACAAAATCTGGGAGCAGCTTCAAGGCGGTCTCCTTATCTTCGCGCAGCCAGTGTATCTCAGCCAGCCCCACACTAGCAATGAAAGCGTCCTCTTCAATGCTGTTCCCTACAACGATCGCTTCCTCCAGGCGTGGGATTAATTCGCTCAACCCATGGAGACTGGCCGTGGGGTTCGAGGAGGCCGAGGTTGGGCGGTGGGAAGCCGAAGCTATCTGGGCTTCTGATCGTGCAGCAAGTGTGAGGCATCTCCGAGTAGGCGCATGTTTCTCGACCTTACGCGCAAGTTCGGGGACTTCAGACCAGGAAGCGTTGCAGAGAGCCTGATCCAGAAGGGCCAAGTACCGCGCGCCTTTCTCAGGGTTCGCGGCGGAGGCGGTGCCGTGGCTCATTGCGGAGGCGGCGGTCGTGCAAGGTAAGTGAGTGTGGATGAGGTTGTATATTTCCTAAAGCAGCCTCATGGTCCTCGGGGAGTTGCAGATGTGTGAAAGGTACATGTATTATCAGACGGAATTAAGATGGCCGCCCGCTCGTATGTTGACCGACAGCCTGCATGGCCCTGGCCCTGACATCTGGAGAGAGAGAGAGAGAGAGAGGGCACGTCATGGCCCATGCCGGCCTACCCTAGCGCTAGTGGGCGTTGGAACTTCTGTAGGGTTAACCACGCCAGCGAGAAAAAAGTTCCGGGACTGGCACTGACGGGAAGACAGTAGAAGCAGACGGATCTGTGTTGATACTGTATCAATCAGGTTTTCTAGTTTTCTAGTTTTCTATATATTCTGCTCCAATCAAGGATACAACCGAAAAGATGGCCCAGAAGCCCAATCCGCAGGGCGCGGCTGTCCTCAAACAGCTCACCTTCCGCATCTCCTCCACTCCTGTGCACCAGCTTCCTCGAGTCGCTGCACAAGTGTCTGCCTCTCTGTGGCAATGCAAAGACCTTCTCTCTTCCACCGCACCTTCAAGCAAGCAAAACTCAGACGATGGCGTCACCGTGCATCGCTTCAAGACGCAGCTTGCAACTCTTCTCCAGGACCGAACCATTGAAGGCAGGTGGTCTGCCGTTGTCCTGATCAAAGCCACCATCGAGGCTGGCGGTCTGGAGGTCCTCAGCAAGACGAGTCCTTGGGTCAAGACTCTCCTTGGATTCCTTAAGAAGCCGGATCCGCCTACCACTCGCTCCCTCACTGTCATCACTCTGGTTCGCATTTTCATGCTTACATGGGAACACCCTAATCTCATCAGAGAGATCACCACGCCTGCGATTCCGACCTTTATCACTTCTTGCTTGAGCAACATCGAAAACAAGCGATGCTCTAGCAGCGAGCTGCAAACTATTCTTGAGGCTCTCATCACCCTGTTGCCCAAGCACCCGACCACCTTCCGATCAGCTGAGAAGCAGATCCGTGATGTCCTGAACCGCATCATTTCTTCGACTGCCAGATCTGGCGGAGCTCACCACTACCTCGAAATTCACGTCCAGACTGCCCAGAAGCTCTTGGTTCTTCTGCACAACTGTGCACCCAAGCAGGGAGCTTCCACCAAGTGGGACGAGACTCTCAAGTCCACCGTGACCGCAACCCACGCTACCTGCGATCGCGTGTTCCGTTCAGTCATCGAGGACTGGAGGTCAGTTGCTGGCGTTCAGCCTTCGGCACCCAGTCAGCAGCTCCTCGCCGGCGAAGTTGAGTCTGAAAGTCACGATGTCGTCGGCATGAGTGCATGGAAGGGTATCTATGAAGGAAGCGAGAGGGTCGTTGCACTTCTTGGACTTGTCCAGGCACATATCGACAACTCGACTGCCCTCTCGACACCCGTGCGCATTGGACTGCTCACCGATCTGACTACACGATTGCTGAGCGTGACTGTGCCAGCTACAGGCAGACAAGAATTCGTCAAACCTAACCACCAGGTCTCGCGCGATGAGAGAGATGCTTTGTACAGTCTGCTGCCACGCATCCACGTTGCTACTTTCAAACTTCTAGCCTCAATCCTCCGTCGCTTTGGTGCCGCACTGCTGTCTGTCTTGCCAAGCTTGACCGAGCAGCTCGCCTGGGTATTCAAAGCAGAGCGAGCCGACGAGAGGTTCAGGACTGCAGCATACGCCACTCTTGGCCAATTCCTCACTTTCGTCGGACACACTTTTGGCAAGGACGAGGTCACCGATCTCGCGCCTCTGATCGCAGCTTGCTGCTTTGACATGCTGCCAGAAGACGACCAGACTCGTCTTCCTACTGTCTCATCCAGTGTCAAGCCATCAGCCGCGCAAGCAGCTTCCCTGGCTACCAAGCCTGCAACAGTCAACACACCGCAGATTAGCGCATTGCAAAACGCAGCATCTACTCTTCTTCCCCTGATCTTGTCAAATCTCGACCCCAAGGCAGTACCGCGCAAGCTCCGTGCCTCGATCGATCGCACAGCAATTTTGACCAAGCATAAGGAAGCTCTGGTAGCCAGCGTTCTCAACCCGCCCGTCAACCCCTCTGGTACCGCTGCACAAGCCAGCCTGCTGCCTCTCTTGGCCAGATTGTTCCCTGGCGATGCTGAAGTGGAGGCGATCATCAGGCCTAGGATGCCCGTCACTTGGACTGGACGTCGCAGTGGAGAAGAAGAGGACGACGAAGAGGAAGAAGAGGATGTCGCCATGGATGATATGGAAGTCGACGGAGGCGCGATGCCCGAGACTGACCTCCTGAGTGCTCTGGACGAGCAGCTGGGCAACGGACCCGCCGAAAAGCCCGAGTCCGAAGAAGCCGCTGAGACCGTCGAGGCCACCACAAGCTCCATGCCCTCGACCGAAACCACCACTTCAAAGCGTGCCGCAGTCGCTGCACCCGAGCCCGCAGTCCCAGCCAAGCGCCTGCGTGCATCCCCTGTCGCCGAAGCCGTTGCTAAGACTTCATCCCAAGGTCTTCCCGGCCCTGATCCTGTGACTGCCCGCGCTCCTGTTCCCACCACCGTCGTCACCAGATCCGCCAAAGCCCAGCAGACTGTCACTTTGCCTGCGCAGACCACGCCTGCGGCTGCTGCTGATGACGCTGATGACGGAAGTGATTTTGAGATGCCGCCGTTGACTATGGAGTCGTCGGGAGATGAGGACGATGGGGAGGACGGAGAAGATGATGCGTGATAGATATGTGATAGATTCTGTACAATGGCTTACATGCCATACTTAACACAACAAGTCTCTTTCCAACTCTTCGGGTGCCATCCGATGACAAGTCCATAATGCAACATGGGAGTAAACGATCATGCATGACTACTAGAAGACCCGCACTATCAGAATCATAAAAACATACAAAATCGTGTAAGCGAAAGTACCTGCTGGGTTCCATATAATATTATTTTCTGCGTATCATCCGTGTCATCTATCTACCACATAAAAACCCATCACCTCCTAATCTCGAATTCTTTTTTGTACTTTTTAATGCCCGTCCAAACCATAATCAATAAATCCCAACCAAACAGACCAAAAAAACAATCTGCTCTAGTTCCAAACCTCCGCGTTCTTGAGCACAACCTCAACATCGCCCTTGGCGATCAGCTTACCAACCTTGTAAACCTTCTCGCCCGCCTTCTCGAGCACCTCGATCGCCTCCTGCACGTTCTTCTCCTCGACCACGAGCACCATGCCGAGACCGGTGTTCCACGTGCGCGCGAACTCGCGCTCGCTGACGCCGCCGGCCTTCTTGAGCCACCTGAGCACTTCGGGCACGGGCCAGGCGCTGCAGTCGACTTCGGCGCCGAGGTGCTTGGGCAGCATGCGCGGGATGTTGTCTTCGAGGCCGCCGCCGGTGATGTGCGACATGCCGAGGAGGAGGTCCTTGTCGACGGCCGCGAGGAGGGGCTTGACGTAGATCTTGGTGGGGGTCAGCAGAGAAGCGCCGACGGTCTTGGAAGTGTCCCAAGGTGCGTTGTCGGTGTATTCCAGGCCGGCGCGCTCAACGATCTTGCGCACGAGCGAGTAGCCGTTGGAGTGGGCGCCGTTGCTGCCGAGGCCGAGGAGGACGTTGCCTTCTTGCATCTCATCTGTGAGAGGGAGGACCTTGCGGCCCTTCTTGAGGGCGCCGGTGGCGGCGCCGGCGGCGTCGAACTCCTTGCCCTGGTACATGCCGGGCATCTCGGCGGTCTCGCCGCCGACGAGCGCGCAGCCGGCGTCGATGCAGCCTCTGGCGACACCCTCGACGAAGCGGACGGCGTCGGGGACAGAGAGCTGGGAGCAGGCGTAGTAGTCCATGAAAGTGAGGGGCTCGGCGCCCTGGACGACAAGGTCGTTGACGTTCATGGCAACGAGATCAATGCCGACTGTGCTGAAGTCGTCGATCGCGAAGGCGATCTTGAGCTTGGTACCAACACCATCGATAGCCTGGATGAGGGTGGGCGCCTCAGTGTAGCCAGCAGCCTCGAAATCGAAGGCACCGCCGAAACCACCAATGTCGGCGTCAGCGCCAGGGCGACGGGTAGACTTGACGGCGGCCTTGATGCTCTGCACGAGCTCGTTGCCAGAGTCGATGGAGACACCAGCGTCGGCGTAGGTCATGCCGGCGGCAGCCTTGGTCTTTGAGTCGTCAGTGATGACGAGACCATCGCTAGCGGGCTCGAGGAGCTTCCACTCGCAAGTGATGTTCTCCTTCTTGAACTGCTCGATGATGTGGTTGGCAATGCCGTCGAAGTTCTCGGTGGCAAGTGCGAGGATGGTCGGTCCGGCACCCGAAAGGCAGATACCCAAAAGGCCAGGGTGAGAGGAAGGAGTGACCGAGTGCAAGATCTCGGTGAGGCCAGGAATGAGGCCCTTGCGGTAAGGCTGGTGCACTCTGTCTTGCATGCCGTCGTAGATCAACTCAGCTTGAGGAGGAGACTGGCCGAGGGCAGTGGTCAGGAGAGCCACGCGCTGCAGGTTGTAAATGACATCCTGCTTCTCGTATGTAGTGGGCAGGACGCTTCGTGCACTTGCTGTGCTGACCTCGAACTGTGGGATGATGGCAATGGCCTTGATCTCCTTGGCCCAAGGGAAGCGAATGTGTCTGCCGATGTTGTGAGGGGGGACTGGGGGCTTAAGACCAGTGTCCTCGCCACCCTGAGGCGCGGGGAGAACCTCAGCCAGAGGAATTTCCTTGCGCTTCATGTCTTCAGGGTCGAGCTCCTTGAGGTAGCTGCCAACGAAGCCACCGTAGAGAGCAGCAGCCACATTGTCAGGGTGTCTCTCGATCATCAGACAGAAGTCGAGCATGCGATCCTTGGACAGATCGAGGTTGCCAACAGCGCTACCGAGAGCAACACCGGCAACGACAGCAGCACCAGAGGAACCGAGACCACGGCCCAGAGGAATGGGGTTGACGATGTGCACGTGAGTGTTTGCAGGGAAGGACCTCTGGTCGTGGCACCTGAGCACATACAGGGCAGTCTGAGTGATCAAGTTGCGCTCCGGCTCGGTGGAGACATCGTCCTTGCCCTGGCCTTCGTAGGTGATACGGCAGTTGTACGGAGCATCCTTGGAAGGCTCGTCGTTCAAGGTAACCTGCAGCTCAAGCCAGACAGAGAGAGCAAGACCAATGCAGTCGAAGCCAGGGCCAATGTTGGCCGACGAGCACGGCACCTTGATGGAGATCATGTTGTCGACGGTGGGTTGGGAGTTGACTTGGACCAGTATAGCCAGTGGCACCGGGGGAGTATGACAGAACGGTCGTCTGCTCCGAGTCGCGACTATATCATCGAGCGAGCGAGCGTCGTTCTATAATATTATGCAATGCCCTCGGCCCGTCTTCGTCGCTTCACTCAGTCATATCCCCACAAGGCGACGATTATTTTCTGCGTGATCGGCGCCGCATAAGGTTCGGTCCGGCGCTGAGCTGCTGCGAGACATGTGAAGCGAAGCTTTGCTTTGAGAGAACTTCGCGACTGTATTGTCGTTGCTGTCGGAAAAAAATATTTCTGCAGAGAGTCTGTCAATTTTTGGCAGTCTGCGGTGTACAGCATTAACACCGAAGGATAAGTATATTCTTCCAATCATGGCGTCGAGCAATGGCATCCGCCCCAACTCGTGGGTCATCTTGCGCCTGGCTTCCGACCAGACAAAAGCAGTCGAGGTCACCCCAAACACGTAGGTCTTCTCATCCACAGCCGCTACGAGGCTGCACTCCATGACTCCTGCGAAGCCAAGCTGAGAATGGCGCAGGATCATCGAAATCAGCAAGTACGGCTCCTTTCCTTCCAACCTCCTCCTCGGCCGCCCGCTTTATTCCACATGGGAGGTGCTCGAGAAGCAACCTGGAGAGTTATACAGCCGCCTGCGCCCCGTACCTGCGAGCGAGCTCAATGCCGATATTGTCGCCGAAGAGGAATCGCCCACCGAGAGCAGAGGAGAACCGGTCGACCCAGTCGCGACCAATGGCGGCACGGACAGCTACGACATTATTGCCGACGATGGAACCGTGATCATGAAGAACAACCGACTCACTATCGACGATGCGAGCCGACAAGCGCTGACGCACACCGAGATTGAAGAGTTGAAGAAGAGCTCGGGCGGCAAAGAGATCATCGAGCAGATCCTGGCCAACCACACCGGCTTGTCAGAGAAGACTGCGTTCGCAAAGGCGAAGTACACCCTGCGCAAGACGAAGAAGTACATGAAGCGCTTCACAGTGCTGCCCATGGAACTTGGCTATCTCATTGATTATATTATGGAGAAAGAGCCATCTCGCATAATGGAGATCAGGGAAGAGACACTGGGCTTGGTCACGGCGTGGAGCAATGCTCACTTCAGCAAATCTATCGAAGGTAGCGATGGCAAGGGCGTGACAGCGCCCGGTGGAAGATGGCTAGTGATCGACGATACTGCCGGTCTGGTCACTGGAGCTGTTGCGGAGAAGATGAACTTGTTGCGCAAGGACGAGAACGCTCCCTCGCAAACAGCGGCTGTTCAAGAGCCTACAAGCAACGGCCAATCAGATTCTGCCGACGTGGCGATGGAGAACGGCGAACCTGAGGCCAAGGCAGTTACCCCGATTGTGCACACCGACTTCCCAGTACCAGCAACATCAAACACGATCACCGTTCTGCACGCAGCGATTCAACCGAACATCAGCCTTCTGAAGTACTTCGACTACGACGGCAACAACCCCAACCCTGACCACCCGCTCCATAACCACCTCAAAACGCTTTCGTGGCTGCAACTCCTCCACCCTGAAGAAGACCCCACGTACCGTGAGCCAGAATATGCAGACTTCGCAACAACACAAACGTGGAAGAGCGGCAAGCGAGGTACATACTTCAAGAAGCGCAGACGCTGGGAGCGCTGCAAGTCCATCGTCGACGAGACACGCGCAGGCGACTTCGACGGGCTTGTTGTAGCCTCGCACATGGACCCCACGACCATTTTCCCTCACGTCGTGCCTCTCATCCGCGGCGGAGGACACATTGTCGTCTACTCACCGACCGTCGAGCCCCTGGTCAGACTGGCAGATCTCTACTCCAAGGACCGACGCTCAGCATACCTTAACTTGCTCTCGCAGAACCCCGGCGAGGAGCCGGACAAGGAAGACTTCCCTGTCGACCCGCGTCTGCTTTTGGGCCCTTCAATACAGACTAGTCGCGTCAGAGCACACCAGGTCCTGCCAGGACGGACGCACCCGCTCATGACGAGCAAGGGTGGCAGCGAGGGATATGTGTTCACGGCTAGGAGGGTCATTCCTATCGCGGGAGGCGTCGAGGCACGAGGAAACCATGTGAAGAAGAGGAAGGCTGAGAGTGGTACCGAGGGTGACGTGACGTCCGCGTAGGAAATTGTGGCGACTCTGTAAGTGTAGGAATGTAAAATGTACATGACCTGTTCAGTCAAGCACGATTGTTGAGAACTTGAAGCCTTGCCTGGGTCAACAGTATGCACGATCAGCACGGTGAGCTTCGATCTTTCGCAAATATACGAATACGCTGTGGCGAGCGTGCATAGACCATCAATCTAGACCGGACAACAGCGGTAAGACAACTAAGACATACCAGTGAACAGTAAACCAGATTGCATACCTTAAGTAATGCCAACAATCAATCCTCACTCACCAAGAATATAACCGAGAACATCAGCCCACAGTATCGAAAACGCAACAACAGCACAGCTACAAAACCCGACCACGAGGTTCACTGCATACATGTTCAGCTGCATACATGTTCCAGAAGCCACAGACAACGCTGGGCTTGCCACGAGAGCGAGGCTGAAATGCAGCTACAACTACGCGACTCCCAGCCCTGAGGGTTCATTGGATGGTACTCGAAGACGCTGCCAGAGCAGGAAATTAACAAGGTTCGAAAGGATTGGGCGGGCCGAAGTTGTAGTAAGCATAAGGCGGGACATTTATACATTTGCTACCTTGCAAGTGCAGGAGTCTTGACGTGAAAGGGCGAGTGAGCCCTATTCCAGACTCTGGTCTTGTAGTTCCAAATTTGGGATCCTTCGGTCATATGCGGTGTGCTGGAGTTGACTCCTCGGGGGAAGGGAGAGGTTTACCTTAGTTCTTCGTGGCGATACGGTCTTTGGTCTTGGCTACGGACTAGGTAGCGGCCTGGTGCAAGAGTTGTCGGCGCGAAGATTTGTGATCGTATTCTTTACTGAATTGGTTCTAAACGGCGGTTGAGACGATTGTCATCTCGGGAATTCTTCATGGCCACTATGTTACTGCACAGGGCAGACCCACAACCATGCTGCTTGCCCACGGTGGACTTGCAGGAACTGGGCGTGGGCATCTGTGCGGAAGTGCATTCGCATCGCGCGCGTGAAGATCAATTGGACCGCGCACCTGCGCCAGTGACCGGTCAACAATTAGTCACGTCGGATACGACTCCATACCAAGACCGTCGAAGTGGATTGTCGTGCCGCGGCCGTAAAAGGCCATCATCGATTCCAGTGTTGAGAACGAGGAAGGACAACTGCTCGAGTACCTTCCTAAACAGGAGAACAATTCTTTGTTCTTCAACTCCTTCGGCCCCTCACACACCTTCACATCGACAAAGTGTATAGCGTGACGTCGTCGATACCGCGACAGTGGGTGATCCCCTACACCACCAAGTTGACGATCAGCGACCATTCCAAGCAAGCGCAAACGAATAGACGCAGTCCATGATGGCGGTGTCGACAACCCTCGGCCTGCTCCGAGCGCCAGGCCGCTCTCCTCCAGTGAAGGGCTCGTGTCAGACAATATTGGTTTATTAGCCTCGCTTGAGCTCGCTTGATAGCACGCCGTTGCTAATCCCCCATCGTCTCCAGTTTCTCAGTCTGCTTAGCGTTGGAATTGGTGGAGGAGGGGCGCGGCTGGCGATGCTACTGTGAGGCGCCAGACAGACAAGCGCAAGAAACGGCGCAGATCCTCCCCAAACATTCCCAATCCTTCTCGCTTCTAAAAATGGACCACAGCAGCAGCTGGGAGCAGCCATCTGCACAACAACACGTGCACGAGCCGGCTTGCCATGCGATGCTTTGTGCTCGCTTTCCAATCTGTCGGCGCCAGGAACAAGAGTACGAGGTTACCGTGGGATGCGATATGCGATCCGTCCTTGTCCAGCCCATGAGATGATGTCAAGTGCGACCATACCGTCAACATCGTGGTACCTGCCTCTGATGACCGCTCAAGCTTCTCTCTGCAGTCGGAGAATACATTGTGCCCTGCCTCGTGCAAGCATGCATGCAGCTCCGCCGACTTGGCCTCGAGGCTCACGCGATCATCGACTGGCGGTGCAGCCGTGAGATGCCACAATTCTATTATGTTCTGCACCTGCATGCAGCTACCAAGCATCCATGCATGCTTACGGGCCCTGGCAGCCTTATCCTCATGACTGACACTTGCGGCCCGCTCGTTGCGCTGACAGTATTGGTTTGAGCACGAGCAGCAGACTTTCTTCCTTGCGAAGGCTCCATGCTGCGCTATGACTAGTACGACCAAGAACTGGGGGCCATGTGTTTTCTGTGGAGTCCTGCGCGGCTGACATGTCTATCTTTTGCCTCTCAGCAGCAATATGCAGCCCTGTTGCCTGCCAGCGTGCATGGTCGAAGAACACGGGCAAGCACGGGCTTCATCTCGATGCACCGCCTGTCGTTCTGGCGTATCCGGTTTGCTCCAGCACACTGCTCTGCCAGTCTAGCGATCCTACCCGTCTGTCAGACTACTTTTCACTCCCAATCCGGTCTGCGCTCGGCTCCCCTTGTGGCGTGAGCGGTCTTGGCAATTGCGACCTGACAGATCTTCGTATGTCGGCATAGCCTACGAGAGGAAATAGATCTCGTCATGGTTATTGTTGGAATCAACTCTGCTATCAGGATGCCAATGTGATGGCTGAGTATAAGACGATGGGCGCCTCACGCATCATCAAACTTGCTCATCCATCAGCATCTCTCTCAGCATCGAATAGACTGTCACTAATTGCAGATACGGTACCTTAGCACTTCGTGTACTCTCAGCCCTAATCGTTGTCATCTGTCTCATCAGTCGCAATGGCTGGTCGCTTCTTCACGGCGGCTATGCTGTTCGCAGCTGCCTTTGCATCCGACAGCTCAGCAACATCCGATAATTCAACAGCATCCACTTTTTCTTACAGTGCTCCGGCCGATGAGGTCGCCAACACACCTGCAACAGACGAATATGGTATGCACCTAGCCTTCCCTTCATGTGTAGCTTCAACGCTGTTCGATCAAGGGCAATATGACAACGATGACGTCGATCAAGATTGCTAACATTGTACAGTCGTACCATCCTACGAACCTCCACAGCCCTACGGTGGCGTACGTGCAAGTTCATACCGCCATGGATCAGCTTGGCTGCCTTGGGGATCCAACCTCAACCCAAAGCTGTCGCAGCACGACACCAACGGCGAATCCAAGCTTGGAACTCCCGGTGCCCGGAGACTTCCTCCATGGATCAGCGGCGACGGCACTCCTATGCCACAGGGTAGACCTTGGGGCCCAAGGACTTGTGCGAACACGGATCCTTACAAGGACCCTCCCCACACTGGCATGACCCGATCCTACGACTTCAAAGTCAGTAAGAAGATCATATCACCTGACGGAGTCAACAAGTCTGCCATTGTTATCAACGACGCCTTCCCGGGTCCTACCATCGAGGCTAACTGGGGAGATTGGATCTCGGTTACAGTCCACAACACCATGGAAGAAGGAACTGCGCTTCACTGGCATGGTCTTCTGCAGAAAGAGACACAGTGGATGGATGGCGTCCCTTCAGTGATGCAATGTCCCATCGCTCCTGGCTCTTCGTTCACGTACAGATTCCGAGCTGATCTCTACGGCTCGTCCTGGTATCATTCCCACTACAGCGCACAGTCAGCTGGTGGCCTTTTCGGCGCTATGATCATCCACGGTCCTCACGACAATGCTGATTACGATGAGGACCTCGGACCCGTGCTCCTTTCAGATTGGTATCACCAGGACTACTACGACATCATCAAAGATGTTATGGCACCTGCAGCTGCAAAGGCACCTTTGCCCCAGAGCAACAACAACCTGATCAACGGCAAGATGAACTACCCTTGCGCAGAGAACAGCACAACCTGCACGCCAAATGCTGGTATTTCCAAGTTCAAGTTCCAGTCCGGAAAGACTTATCGTATTCGTCTTATCAACTCCGGTGCCGAGGGCCTCCAGAAGTTCAGCATTGACAACCACACTATGACCATCATCGCAAACGACTTTGTACCTGTGGTTCCTTACAAGGTGGATGTCGTCACTCTCGGCATCGGCCAGAGGACTGATATCATCGTTAAGGCAACTGGAAAGCCTACCGATGCTGTCTGGATGCGTTCTACTCTCGGAAAGAGCGCGTTCGTAGGTGGCTGCAATCTGCTTGATGGCATCTCACCTGAGGCAGTGGCCGCTATCTACTACCAGAACGCGAACACTACCGCTGTGCCCACCACCAAGTCTGCGGTTTCCGAAGCAGCCATCAACACTTGCGCCAACGACCCACTGACTGCGTCAGTCCCCTACTACAGAATTACCACCGATCCCAAGCCTCCTGTCACTAAGGAGCTCGGTATCACATTCCAGTCCAACGGCACACACAACCTTTGGTTCGTGAACAATAGCACCTTCCGCGCCAACTACAATGATCCTATTCTGCTCGAAGCCAACCTCGGAAACTTCAACAACTTCAAGCCTGAATACAACGTTATCAACTTCGGTGATAACTCGAGCATTCGCATTGTTTTGTACAACCACGCCTTGGCTGGCTCCCACCCGTAAGTTCTTTTCCACAGTCATTCAGACTTAGTTTGACATAGCTAACCCGCAATAGATTCCACTACCACGGCCACAACATGCACATCCTCGCAGAAGGCTACGGCAAATGGGACGGCAACGTCGTCAACCCGCGAAACCCTCAGCGCCGCGACGTCCACATCCTGCACAACGCCCAATCGGCCACCGTGCCTTCATACATGGTCATCCAAATCGAAGCCGATAACCCAGGCGTTTGGCCGTTCCACTGCCACGTCGCATGGCACATGTCCGGTGGCCTTTACGTCAACGCCATCTCATACCCGAAAGAGATCCGCAAGATTAGGCTCCCGTCGACCGTGGCGCAGACATGTCGCGATTGGAGCGCGTGGTCTGGCGAGAACATCTCCGAGCAGATCGATTCTGGTTTGTGATCTGGCGACAACGATTTTTCTTTTATCATCTAGATGAATGACTTACAAATACTCTGCGCATAGACGACGATGATGACGTTAATACGGTGTACATGTGGCACGAGTGGAGGTCTGAGACTTGCAATGTTATCAAGTCGGGAATTGCATAGCGACGGAGTTCGATGATCTTAGTGGAAAGATGTACGTAATGTCTCAGAAGTATCACATTCCGCTCAACTCTTACACAACAATACACTCTCTACTCTTCCGCCGCAAAAATCCCATCCGCAGCAGTGCTATCAAAGAATCGTACAACACAGCTGTGAGATCTTTATCGTCGTCGGATTCCCGCTACCCGGCGGCGAGCAGTCACATAACATTCCCCACGGTGAGCACCTTGGGCAGATGAGGTCTTCGACGCGAGGCCCGAAAGTAGGACCTCGTCGGTAGGCGGGATTCCAGGTCGCTGGCGCTATCCAGACCGGGACCTGCTGGGCTGTCGCTACCACTCCACCGGACTGAACGCCTCTTGTGTGGAGCTCATTTTGGTTGGGTGTGAGGGCTTGAGCGGGTGGAGCGTTGTGTGAAGGATTGTTTGGGGATGGCGTTGGGTTGTCGGGTAGGAGGGAGAGGGCTAGGTTGGGGTCCATGGTCTGGTCTGGGAGGGTGGATTGAAGGAAGTTGTGGACATGTGGGGAGGGGGGTACGGAGAGAGATACGCGTTGACATGGTAGGGGGGTCAAAAGGATTGACTGTGGCAATCAGTATATTTTTCAGCGTCAGGCATGATGATAGTGAGCGCAAGTTCAGTCAATGGTATTCTGCATGACAGTGCTTCCTATGCTTGAAGTAGGCAGACATGTGGGTATCCTCATTGAACTAGTGCATCAGATTCAAGCCTTTCAGGCATCCGATTTCACGATCCCACTACCTCCCGACTTCCTTCCTCAGGCGTCCTGCAGCGGTAGTCTCCCTCGGCTCAGGCCAAGCCTCTGCAGCCTCCTCGACCTGGCCCAGGAACTCGGTCGAGCTCAGCACACCAGTGCCAGCCAGCACGACTCTCACGCCGGGACTGCTGGCGTTGACCTGGGCGACCATCTTCGCTTCTTCATACGTCGTGCCGCCGACCATGAAAATCACAATGTCTTGCGGCTTGTCGCGTGTTTGCCCGCCGCCTTCGACGAATGGGTATGTGGAGGTGTTGAGGCGCCCCTTGATGAGGTCTTGCAGTGTGGTCTCTAGCAGAGGCGAATGCTGTGTGTACACGTTTTCGACTCCACGGAGGCCACGGTTGAAGCGCGCGCGAGCAGAGTCGAAAAGGCCTGTGGGTTGGAAGAGGTCTGGAATGCCGCCAGCGCCAGCACCTTGTGCGGATTGTAGTGACGAGGCGTAAGCTAGTAGGCGAGGAATGAGGTTGACGCGATACTTGGGAACGCCTCCAGCGACGCTGAGAAGTTCGCAGAGCGCGGGCGTGGCGTTGGAAGAGTGTGTGCTGTAGCGTAATGCGTAGATCGCTACCAGGCGGAGTTTGTTCTCTGATGGAACGGCCGGGTTTTGGATCAATGTCTGTAATGTCTTGACGTCTTGTGAGTGGTTGTCATTGCATGCGAGACTTTGTTCGAGTTCGGAGACGTCAAGCAGATTGTCGGTGCCGACACGACGAGACAGCTCGCCAACAAGTGTGACGTGCTTTGTCACGTTTCCAGAGAGGCGGCGGAATTCTGGGAATTCTTCGACAAAGCGCTTCATGTCTTCGATGCTGTCAAGCTTCTGCCCTGATGCCTGTTTCGAGGCAAATTGCTCGACGTAGTCTTTCGCATTCTGGCCAAGATCACCGAAGTTGAGGTACATGTTCTTAGCAAAGAACGGATCTTGATCCTGGCTGATCACAATGTCCTGAGTAATGTTAGGAACAGCCTTTTCGCAAACGGCGATTGTGTACACACCTTGAACTCTGGCCTGATGTCAGGCACGTCACTTAAATTGACACGTCCGTTGTTGATTCCGATCAGCTCATGTACCATGGCCTGATATGTCCATTGCGTCAACAGCGGAGTGATCGGATCTTCTCTTCGATCCAGTATGAGCAGAATCGGTGGTGTATCTGTTTTCCTGAAATCGAACAATTGCTCCTCTTGTGTCATGTTGTAGCGGACTTCTGTCGCAAGCTTCTTACAAAGCAGACTGTTCTTCTCGTAACGAATGAGCGGCTTCTTCTTCAGCGACAGCAGTAGCGCTATGACGCCTTCTGTCGATCGAGCTAGACTGTCCTGGTTCCATAGTTCGGGCGATGTCGAGAACAGCCGCGCGGGGAGGCGTATCGAGCACAAGTCCGGGTTGATGACGAGAAAGTCGGCAAAGTATTCCATGACGCCTTTGACGACTTCATGGTCGTCTGCTTCGGCTAGCCGTTCAAGAGCGCTCTTCTTGACAATGTTGCTGAAGTCTGTGTCAGTCAGAAACCCTGCCTGTGACAAAGTGGTGTTGTGGGAGGGTGCGACGTACAGATATGGTATTCTCCATACTTGGGCTCTCGCAGCTCGTCAATGAGGAACTGTATGCTGTCTGATGACGGGCGAACGAAAGCCAAGCAGCGCAAGTGTCGCATCTTCTCTCTTTCTTGGTTATCAAGGCGGTCGGTAAGGTAGACATTGTGATTGAGCAGGGCGGACTGGGTGGTGGCTGAGGAAACAATAGGCACCTGGATAAACGTGTGAGCAGCTTCGCTATATAGAAAGTGCCGATTCACTTACAGTCTCGTTATCCAGCAACAGGATCTTCATTCTGGCAGCGGCCTGCGATTGCGCAGAGTCCCCGGCCGACACCATCTTGGTGATATAGCCGGAGACGGTTTGAAAGATGTCCATGGCTGCCTACGATCGCGAGGGCGTGTTGTGTGTGGGTGTAGTAAGATCTTGTCGCATGCCAGTAGTGGTGGTATCCAGATTGACGCCTTGTCACGCACGAGAAGGAAGTGTCTTCAATATGAGGGAGTAATTCAAGAGTAGTTATGGTAGAAAGAGCATGAAATGGACATTGGCTGGCTATTGCTTCCAGCCAACCGCCAACGACGTAGCCCGCCCTTGGTAGCTCCAGTCCGTCCCCCTCGCCTCAAGCTGTAGCGCTCGGATGCGGATGCGGATAGATCAACAACGACGGCGGATCTACCCTCTAGTGCATGAACGGCCAAACTAGCAGAGCCTCATTCGAGACCTCGAGATTGCCTAGCGCGAAGTGAAGTCGTCATGGTAGAGCTGGAGCAGGAGAATTATTTGCGACTCCGTCTTCTCCTCTCCTCTCCTCCCCTGCCCCCACATCTCGCCCAATGTACAGGCACCTGTCGCGTGCGCCCTCGCGGACTCTCTCGGGCCACGTGTGTCTGTCTTGTCGTCGCCGCCAACTGCACGTGACAGCGCGACCACGGAAAGACGAAACAGCCGACGACTGGCTCTCAAACTTCAATCATCTGAGCATCGAGGCAGAGGCAGAGGCAGAGGCAGAGGCGCAGTCGAGTGGAAAGAGTGACACAGCCTCTGACAAAGCTCGGAAAGCCAAGAAGCGAGAGCGGGATCAAAAACAGAAGGACATTTCGAGCGAGACTGCCAGCAGCGAAGCGAACAGCTTCGAAGGGCTGAAGGCCAAACTTGGCTATGCGGCAAATTCAAGAGCGAAAGCGCCCCTAGAAAGCGCCGAATTGGATGACATCTCATCTCGCGCACTGGAAGGAATACCTAGAGACGCAAAAACTACCAATCATGCCTCTCCAGATGTGAGGCAAGCGTACGAGTCTGTCTTGGCAGGTTTCGTGAACGAATCAACATCTACTGCGACAACCAATGCGAAGGCCGACGCGCCAAAACAATCGGGGAAAGCGTTTGTGGGAAGAAAAGCACGACTTGCCAACGCTCAGAAATGGCCTGGAACTACGCGATTGCCAATACCTTCAGAAACGTCTGGTGATCACCAAACTTCGCAACTGGCAAAGAAGAAAGCAGGGGCTGGCTCGACTAGCGCTGTAGATGACATCCTGGTAGCTGGAGGCGTAACTTCGAGCAAGAAGACTACAGTACAACCGGAGGATCTTCATCATGGAAAGCCGTTGAGCATCGCGTCAAAGGCTCGTGTCGTTCGTGAACGGCCTAAATGGGGAGGAATGACGGCAGTGCCTAGCGAGACAGGTCCGGCAGTCAAAGCTTCATTCGACAGCCTCCAACGAGCCGACAAGGTCTCCGCTCCGCCACAGCGTCCTTCTACAGCCTCTTCCGCGAAACCGTGGGGGTTCAAGGGAGTGCAAACAGACAAGACTTCCATCGACAGCCCAAGCGACGTTGCAGATGGCCGCGATTCGGAATATGAGGCTACGACGCCGGCGCATGCAAAGACTGAAGAACCGCAGTCTGGTTCTTCAAGCGGAATGCTAGGATTCAATTTATTGAAGAACATGCTATACGGCAGCAAGTCTGAGACCAAGAAGACGGAGATTGTTGCACCAGAAGAAGCGAAGCCTTCGTCTACGAGCGCACAGCATGAAGATCTCAAAGGGGAAGCTCAATTAGAGACCGATGATCATCACGATGCGGTCAGCTCGGTGGACAAATCTTCCAGTACAGAGGTCAATGGAACAAGTGGGCAAAAACAATCGAGCTCACCTAAATCACGGCCACCCCGGTTGAGTAAAGGCCAGATCAGTCGAGCAATGCGAAATGCCATACGTAAACGTTTCATTGCGGCAGAGGTGGCAGCAGCAAGTTCAACGGTGAGGGCAGAAAAAGCGCCTGCTTTGGCAGCATTGCTTGAATCTATAGCCGTCGATCTACCTGAGGGCGAAACCCCTGACTCGATATTGCAAAAGCATGAGAATGACGGTCGATCTATGCCAGATGCCATGGCGGGTCGCGAAGACCTTGATCCAACGTTGCAAAGCTCCGAGGATACAGGCCGATCTATGTCAGACGCCATGCTGGGTCGCGATCTTTCTGCAGCCATGAACTCTGAGCAGGAACCGGACCATGCGACAGAAGAATACTATGTCGACGACTCGGAGTCAGGTCTACCCTTGATCGAGGCGAAGGACTTGCAGATCACGGCGCTCGACATAAAACAACCACCAGTACCAGAACTGTCGTACGGTTTGGACAGGGTTCTGTTCAACCCTGGTGTCACATCGCTACAGGATCAACACTCTCGTGTGTACAACTTTGATCCATACCTCCAACATGTGATGCCTGTGGAAGAGTTTGATTTCAATGCCCTTCAGGAATACAAGACCTCTTCGCAGGACAGCATGTTATCTGAGCTGGCCAAGGCCCACGGCAAGAAATATGTTGGCTCCACATCGAGTATGACGAGTACACTGAGTCACTTCCACTACCTACTGTCAGGATGGAGGGATCTCAATCTCGGAATGCTTTCCCGTCAGTTCCCTGAGGACAGGTGTGTGTTTACAGCTATCAATCGCGCGCCCACCGCCATATTTCTCCGGTGGAAGAATGGCACGTACGCCATCGATGCAGACAAGGAGTTCGACAGTGGCAACATCTTGATGATGCTCGGAAAGTCCATGGAGAAGTTGCTCACCTTGCCCAAATCCGAGTATGAGCGTTACCGCAAGAGCGACCCGCGCGAGATCACTGAGGAAGAGCGCAATGCACCCGAAGCCTACCAGTACACCACGATGGGTGACTTCCTCATGCGCTCTCAGCTTGACGCGTATGACCCGAGATTGCCAGGCACCGGTATGTTCGACATCAAGACACGCTCTATCGCCAGCATTCGTATGAGCACAACAGATTACAAGCCTATGCTTGGCTACGAGATTCTCACCCAGCAGGGCGCCTGGGAGTCTTACGAGCGAGAGTACTATGACATGATGCGCTCGACCATGCTCAAGTACATGCTGCAAGCGCGTATGGGCCGCATGGATGGCATTTTCCTCGCCTACCATAACATAGAACGCATCTTCGGCTTCCAATACATGCCCATCTCTGAGATTGACCGCGCCATACATGGCCAGATTGACCGCTGTCTTGGAGACCAGGAGTTCAAAATCAGTCTTGATTTGCTGAACAAAGTGCTTGAAGAGGCAACGGCCAAGTTCCCCAACAAGAGCTTGCGCCTGCACTTCGAGACACGCACTGTGCCGGTACCGGCCATGTACGTCTTCGCAGAACCGATGGAAGAAGAGCAGATCGACAAGATCCAGTCCAAGTCAAAGGGCAAGATTGCGGAGTTCGAGCGCAAGATGATGGGTATCGAGACCAGAGAGGAAAAGGCTAAAGCCACAGAGAACGGATTCCCAGACGACGCTACCTCATTACCTCTGCGCGAAGATGGGACACATGCTCCTCTGTACGCTGCCACTATCATCGTTGGCTCTATTGTCAACGGCGAGCGTGTCGAACGCCCAACACGCCTCACACCGGAAGACGACTGGTCGGTCGAGTATCTCTTCAAAGAGATGGAAGATCCAGCCGCTGCTTGGGCAACCTACGCGCAGTGCAAGGCCAAGCGTGAGAAGGTTTTCTCCCGCGCCATCATGACCGACGACGAAGGCGGCGCCGAGAGTCTTGACACGGAGCCCAATTCCGAGATGTACGAACATGACGGGTCCTTGAGGACTTTCGAAAGCTTCTTCCACGAACGATTAAGGAGAATGGCTGAGAAGGGTAGGGAGTACAGGAGCAAGCTGGACAAGCTGGAGAAGGACACCGGCAAAGTTGTTTATGCTGCAAGAACGCCTACTGGGGTGGACTCGACCTCATCACAGGCACCGTCCGAGGTCACTCCCACTGAAGCCTCGTCGGAAGCGCCTGCCATCAACACTGTAGACGACTACATGTCTTGGATGTACGGAAACAAAGAGACCCAGGCACCCGCCTCGACCGCGGCCACAACATCGGCGGAGCCTGGAATCACAGGCGTAGACGATTACATGTCCTGGATGTACAAAGACCGCACGAGCTGATCAACTGTCTCGCCACGGTCATGACTACGTGGTGAGCGTTGATACGCTCTCTGTAATATTATGTATCAATAACCTACCTGTAATAGGCAATATTGCCAAAGCCACACTGACTTTCATGCATACTTTCATTCCATCATACATGGCCTCAGCAAACGACTACATACACTCAGCTTTATACGCCCGCCACCCTCCCCACGCCGTGACATCCCTCGCCCCCACCAACCCATACGGCTCGCAAATGAACCCCTTGACCCACCTCCCATCCTCCATCTCAACACTCCCAAGCCCCAATGGCGAAGCAATGGTACTTAGGAAAGCGCCAACGTTGCTGAGAGGCATTTTCCAGATCTCGACTTCGATTCTGCTTCCTTGGGGATCGCGTGCTAGACCTGGTTTGGCGGGTTTGGTGTTTTGAAGTTCGTAGAGTTTGTAGTTGGGTGAGGTGGTGGTGCGTTTGGAGAGGGAGGCGCCGAGGGCGAGGAGGTCGGGGTTGAGGGGGAAGGAGGTGAGGTGGGCGCCGAGGACGGCGATGTCCATTGCGGTGGTGGTGGTGGTGTGGTCGTTGGCCATGGTGGGGTGGATGGATGGTCGTGTCGATGTGTGCGAAGATGCTGGAAACTATCGGGGTGTACCCGATCTTTATTGCCGCCCGTATAGTCGGGCTTGCGAAAATCCTGGAGGGGATAAAGCAAAGTGGGCTCTGAGATGTCGGTGTAGATTGGAGTACATATAGAAGTATATATATAAACAAGTAACCAAGATAGTTGCATATCGAGCAGAGGTCGTCTATAGATTGCCGCCGGCCGCTCTCACCGCCGGCGGCCACGGTCTGGCATGCCCATCGACAGTGCCCCGAGTCAATGCGATCATGGCGCGGGAGATTTCTCCAGACACAAAGGCGAGCGCAAAAAATGTACGTGTGGCGCCGATGTGTTTAGATATTCGAAAACGGCCGTCTGGCGCGGCAATTTACAAGACGCATCGGATTGGGAAAATATGTGGTAGGCATTATCTATCTGACTCAAATCGAATCAAGTGGTTAAATTAACTACTATACTTGTCCACCTACAGTAGCAAGAGACTTCCCCTTCTCGTAGGTTGCCATGTCATGTAAATCCTGCTCGCTGTGTTCGATAGAACCTCCACCTTCTATGACATCGGGGTCTTCGTAGATGGAAGCATCGAGTAATGAGTCGTGGGCAGAGAATAGATACGACAGACCCCAGTACGTGAATGTCGCGCTTGCGAACCCGTACAGGTAATTCATGTCATACTACAGAGGTCAGTATGTCCGAAGTGTTCTCCCATTTGATTGAGATGACACTTACCAAGTGGGCGATTCCCGGTGAGATATACAAGCTGGAGTTGACAGCATTTGCAAGGCTGGAACTCAGTCAGTATTTTGTATGTAAAGGATCGATTTGGAGAACATACCCAGGCAAGTTCGGTACCAACGAGATCAAGAAAGCTACGGCGGCGCGCCAATTGATTCCGTATCTGTAGCGATATCTTCCGTGTCTTCGATAAAGTCCTGGGACGTCGATGTGCCTGTGCTTGACCAGCCAGTAATCGGTAGCCATAATCGCGGCAATTGGGCACAAGAAGACGGCGAGACCAGCCATGAAGTTCAGAAGACTGGCTGCTGAGTATACTATCTTCCATGGTACCATTATCCAGCCAGCTGTTACCGTCATGAGCATTACACCTCTCCTGATGTTGATGTATCTGCAATCGATGTCAGTAGGTATTCCAAATATATGTAGTGGTGAGCTTACTTAGGGAAGAGTGTAGTCAAGTCATTGGACCCACTGATAACGTTGGCAGACAAATTGGTGCCAATCTGAGCAACGCACCACGCGAAACCGACAAAGAAAGCAAGACCTTTTCCGCCTGGAGTCTGCCATTGAGCCGCCAACTCGACGGGATCCCAGATGTATCTTCCATACACGACTTTGGCTGAGGAAGTTGATATAATGCCAAATAGTCCAAGGATAAGGCAAATAAGCGGAAGGAAGAACCCTTGCCAGTACACGCCGTTTGGCTTCCTGAGATATCGAGTGAAGTCGGCAACGTTCGTGGCCATTGTCGCCCAGCTTCCAGTGATGGCCATCATGCTTGACATTATCAACCAGGATCTTTGCGAACCGTGGACTTGATATTCCTGGTCCCAGATGTCGCCAGAACCTCCGGCCAAACTCGTCATGTAGACGACTGTGGCTATTGATACGATGATGACGACGATCGCCTTGAACCAGAAGAACACTTTCAACTTGTGCGGTGGTATCAGTAAGATTGGGAACTGAATGCTCCAGAACAGACAATGCGATATCAATTGCTGTGAGGTGATGCCAACTGATGCAGGGATATGATTCGGTATGTCCAGATAGCTTGGCCAGATCACACGGATGCACTGTGTTATGGCGGTTGATCCGGTGTATGTTTGTATAGCATGCCAGAATAATGCTGTGGTCAGTCGGACCACAACTGCAAATCGTGCTAGGTAGAATCCAAATGAGGATCTTGCAACGATGGGGAAAGGTACATGTAAGTGCGCTCCAATCGCTCCGTTGAGAATCAATGGGATGGTATCGACCAGGCATCCAAGAATGATACAGTAGACAGCTTCACGCCATGTCAACCCGAGTGCAATGATAGAAGAGGGCGCTTGCCATCCTTGCGCATTTATCGCATCCGAGATCCAGAATCCCAGCACCGTGAAGGATGTCCAAGTTCGACGCTCGACTGGGGTGACATCGGCGTCAATGTTGCTCCATTTGTCTGGATCCGCGAATGATGTTGATTCTTTGGGAAGGATCCAGCCTCCGGGCTCAGTCTTTTTCTTCAGCTCGCTCTTGACGGTCAAGACCCGCTGCCGTATGTAGGAAGCCATCGGAAATGCTGCTGAAAACACTCAAAGCGTGCTAGAATTTGTCTGAGCATGGTGGAGTATCCTTTCGTTGATATAGCATGTTACAGTGGTTGTCATCTGACAGGCGTTGATTTCCTTCGTAGATAACTATCGCTTATCGTTGCGATTCGATGCTGAAGTTCTTTAATTGTAATCGAAGAAGGATCTACCATCCGTGCTGATGGGTGTACCGGAGTTCAGGTTTTCGCCGCCGGTCCGCCGGCGAAGTGGCGATAGCAACCCCACGGGGCGCCTTGCAACGCATTGTATCGTAGCGAGTTCAGGCAATGCATACTGGGACATAACAAGAAGTGACACGGCGAACGTTCCAACTGATAAGATCATTGAAGTGGCCAGGCGAAGTATACTGTGGTGTTCGGCGGCCGGCGGCAGGAGTGCATGCAAGCCTTCGCCGAGCCACCGTCGGCCAACAAGGAACGGTGAAGCCGGCGAGATTATCACTGCCCAGATCCTCTATTCTTTTTAACGGGATCGGATCCCGGGTCTGCATTTGACAACAAACGCAAATATCGGCCTCACAAACACATTCGACATTGAAGCGCAACCATCTCCTGCTCAGACACAATTATGGAGCTTCCTTCAGCGCGTCCATACGCTTTTAAGTTTCGCCCGGAGTCGACAGCTCTGATCGTGATCGACATGCAGCGTGACTTCCTGGACATTGGAGGCTATGGTGAACTACAGTGTGCCAACGAAACGGTCTTTGCAAGCGTTCGAAAGGTCATCCCACAGACACAGAGAGTGCTGGAAGCGGCTCGCAAACTTGGACTTCACGTCTTACACACACGAGAAGGCCACCGGCCTGACTTATTAGATTTGCCAGCATCGAAACGCCTGAGGCAGAAGCTGGCACCGTCTGGCCATCATGTCTTGGGCATTGGTGATGTTGGTCCCATGGGTCGCTTACTAGTACGTGGAGAACACGGCCACGAGATCATTGATGAGCTTACGCCGTACCCTGGGGAGCTGGTCGTCGACAAGCCAGGGAAAGGATCATTCTGGAATACAACACTTCACCGGGCGCTGCTCGCAAGAGGAGTGACACATTTGTTGATCGCAGGTGTGACTACCGAATGCTGCGTCAACGCCACGTTCCGTGAAGCTTCAGACCGGGGATTCGAATGCTGCGTCCTTTCCGACTGTACTGCTGGGTTTGGGAGCACTTTCGTGAATACTACACTCGACATGCTCTGTTCATATGACGGTCTGTTCGGATTTGTAAGCCCATCAGCAGCATTGGTCAGCTATGCTCACGACCAGCCGACACCTCCTTCTACGCCTGGTTTCCGCGGAGATCTAGATCTTTCGACGTTGCGAGAGCAGTACATCAAGACAGAAGTCTCCGTCACAGAGGTTGCTAAGGAGGTTTCCAGAAGAGTTTCTGAGTATCGCAAGAAGGATCCTGCTGTCTGGACTTACCTACGAGAGACCGAAGAGATATTGCATGATGCACAAGCTCTTGAAGAACGATACCGAGACCAGCCTACACCACCGTTATATGGCATTCCTTTTGCGGTCAAGGATAATATCGACGTGGAAGGTATCGCCACCACATCAGCCTGTGAGAAAGCAAGCTACATGCCAACAAAGTCCGCGAAGGTTGTTACTGCCTTGCTACGTGCTGGCGCACTGTTCGTTGGCAAGACAAATCTGGACCAACTAGCGGCAGGTCTATCTGGTTGCAGGTCACCTTTGGGGTACCCTCGAAGTGTCTTCGACTCCGACAGGATATCAGGTGGCTCATCATCTGGTTCCGCTGTCGCTGTTGCTGCTGGGCTTGTCTCGTTCGCTCTTGGTACCGACACTGCTGGATCGGGCAGAGTGCCTGCTGCATTCAATGGAATTGTTGGCTACAAACCCACCAAAGGTACGCTTTCTGCAGCTGGGTTGGTTCCTGCCTGCACATCGCTGGATACCATATCAATCCTCGCGCCGAGCGTGGCTTCTGCAAGAGCCGTATGGTTGGTCGCAGACGAGGGTCCCGACATGGATGATCCTTTCGCCAGGGTCCAGCAATCTTTACCGCTGTGGCACGTAGACTTCCGTGGTCTACAGGAGTCTGGTTTCACCTTTGGCGTACCACCACAAAGTGCATTGGCAATCTGCACACCAACATATCGCAATCAGTTCGATGCCGCGGTAGAACGAATGCGCCGAATCGGCGGCAGGCATGTTGAAGTGGACTGGACACCTTTCGAGGGCGGAAGTCGGCTATTGTACGATGGAGCTTTGATGAACGAACGGATTCAGTGTGCTGGAGCAGACTTTCTTCAAAACCATGGGCCGGATCTGCATCCCACGACCCTGGCGTTGTTTCAGGCAGCCCTGGAGAGAGACGTCAAACCGTGGGACGTATACCGAGACCAACATCTGCAAGCGACTTACACAAGACAGGTGGCTGTCGCATTTGAAAAGATGGATGTGCTTCTCGTGCCTACCACAACAAGTCACCCGACTGTCGCTGCTATGGAGGCAGACCCAATAGCTCTGAACGCCACGCTTGGTGAATATACTCATTTTGCTAACGTGCTGGATCTCTGTGGACTAGCAGTGAATGCCAGTTACTACGAAGAGACCCTGGCGAAGCCCTTGCCATTTGGAATTACGATGGTTGGAGCCTCGGGAACAGATGGGAAAGTATTCGACATTGCCAAAGCATTTGAAGCGACGCCTTACACTCAGTCCACCACAAGAAGTGAGCCCTAAGACAGGAAGAGGCGGTGGAGAAGGATATCGTAGCATGGAGTATCAGCAGCTGCCAGCCACGCATATCGAAGAAACTGCTTTAATCGATGGATGTCCGAGCGTTGCGATGATCTTGAGCGCCGTTGCGTCCTTGGCTGGATCCCTGAAACATGCATCCCCACCTGAGAGATCATTGCTGCGCCCTTAGGTGTAAAGATGATGAACACGCAATGTACGGTTCCTGTGCCTGATTCATGATACATTCGGCAGCAATGTTACGCATATCTCGTGCGAGCGTCGGATTATCAAGATTCTTCAAACGTAGACGAGTATGTATCCAGCTTTGTGTTTCCGTGTAGAATGACGCGTGGCATCTTCTCGTTTGACCACAACTCGCGTCGAGATGCGATTGCTTTGATATAAACAGCTGTTTGCATGGGTACTGTGGCCATCAAGGCATCGCCAATGAGCTGTTTGTGAACAGTCCAAGTAGGACCTTGACGATGGGTAGATCGATTCAATAGCAGCTACCAGTGAGATGTGACCGTGCACAGACTTTCTCGCAGTAAACTGTAGCATATTTTAGCTCGGAAGTACCTCCGGTTGGCGTACCTTCTGTGGTCATCGGAACCGGTCTTCAAACGTTCGGTTTCAGAATGTCGTCAGAAGGCTGGAACGCTCCAAGTTTTCGTCTGTGTTCGATATTGGCCTCAGGCAGGCTCACCGATTACACACGCCTTATCAGCAACCCCATGCACACTTGCCACATTTGACACAGGCAATCCGAATGACCGGCACCAAGAGGACGCGGCCGTGCGACACCTGTCGGAGGCGGAAAACCAAATGCTACACCGACGAGAAGGAGTCAGCATGCGTACTGTGCAAATTCCACGGACAACAATGCACGTACGAACGAAGCGCCGGATATGCCTCTAGGAAGCGACCGGCCTCTCAAGCAGCTAGGTCGGACGGCCAGTCAGTATCAAGTTCGCATGGACCTAGTATCACCACCCCCGGTACGGGCGTGGAAGAGTACGATACACTTCCTGAAGGCACGACCTTGTTGAAGCGCACGCTAGGTCTTCAGAATCTCCATCACAGCCAATATCTGGGTGTCAACAATCCCCTGAATGTATATGGTCTCGGCTCTACGATTAATCCTGATCCTGGCATACAGTCTGAAGCTTCCATACAAGTCAGATTTGTCCACCCTTTACATGCGTTCAGAATTGTCCCGGACGCGGATACTCCGGCACTCTCGCAAGAAACTGCGGTCCGAGATGCAATTGAGCAAGCAGTACACGGCCATGGTCCGGATCTTGTGAGCCTTTACTTTCGAATTGTTCATCCGGCATTTCCGATCCTCCACAAAGAAGTGTTTCTAGAGAAGCACGCGCGCTCGTATCATGAATTCGCGCCGCCACTTTTGGCTGCTGTGTACCTTCTTGCATCAGGATACTGGGATTATAGTGACAATCTCACCGTCCAAACGAAGCCTGAGATGGCTCCTTTGAAGAAGCTTGCCATGGACTCACTTCATAGCTCTATGGAAAGAGCAAAGCTTTCTACCATTCAGGCTTGCTTACTGTTATCTCAATGTCAAGCCACGGACCCAAGCTATCAATCTGGAGAAGCTCGTTTGAGTATTACGTCCCAACTCATCCACTTGGCCCATCGACTGGGCTTACACCTTGACGCTGGTGATTGGGACATTCCCGAGTGGGAGATTGGACTTCGTCGACGGTTGAGTTGGGCTTGTTTTATACAAGACAAGTGGCTGGCTTTTGTGCAGGGGCATCCTTCGCTTATTCCGTGCGATTCTTGGGACGTGGACAGCTTGACAGCTGATGACTTTCCCGAGACCGACGAGGACGAGACTGCCGGCAGTTCAGAAGTTGAAAAGGGCCGACTGGTTTTCATGCATATGGCTGGACTTACGCAGATACTATCTGATGTGATGATTGTCTTGCTCTCGCCTCGGGCACAACGCATGATGCAGACGGAAGAGAACGGGTTGGCAGCTTTACTTGAGCGCATCAAGCCTTTACAGATTCGGCTCAAGGACTGGTTCTTTCTGTTGCCCGATGGCCTGAAAATGGATACTGCAGCATCGATGAAGCTCACATCCGTGGGCTACCTACGCCTTGCGTATCTATCCATCGAGGCTGGTGTACATCGCCAGATAGCTTTGTCCTTGCTCCGCAGCGTGGAACCGGACGCCACACTGGCTTCAATCTGTCGTAATGCCGCCAGGGAAAGGTTCAGTAACGCCGTGGACTTTCTCACAAGGCTCACTGCATCGCATCTGGCTTCCTTCTGGTATATGAGCAGTTCCAAATGTGCAGCGCTGATCTACTATTTTGGAAGCCTGTTGGAAGACACAGCGCTTGGCTTGGAGGAGAAGGACAGCCTTCGACATATGCTCAGAGCATACCGGTGGACTTTGAAAGTCAACAGCGACGCCGGAGCAAGCTTTGCAAGACAAGCGATCTCGTTGATCGACGCCTCTGAAGGCATCCTGACAATAAGACCAACCCTTCCCACTCCGCCCGCCGCTCGACAGCTCTCTCGAGACTCGGCCATGGGATTGCCTGCCCAGTTCCCACAAAATATTGTGTACGCGACACCGCAAGCTCAGCTGGCCGTAAATCCGGACACTGTGCCATTGTATGACATGAGCTTCATGGAACATAGCGAAATGTACGACCATGGAAATCGTGGATGGGCTTACAACATGAACGCGGTAAATGGCAATTGGGAAACGCCTGTAAGCCAGAGCCAAATGTATGAGATTCTACGAGCGCAAGCAGAAGGCCAAGCGATGGGATGGAATGTAACACCCAAGTGAGGTGATCAATAGCATATTCATTCAACAATATTCAAAAGCACGAGACGCAACCAGCTACTTGCTTCACATTTAATTTATGTACCGACCTATGCTCGTGATTACTCTTTCGTCGTCGAGTGTATGTGGGTGAGATGAATTGCGTGGAAAGAGACTTACGGTTGGCGTAGTGACCTCAAGCCGTTCGACTTAGATACACGCTGTAGTCGAATGCCGGACGAGGATGAGCATTAGTTCGTCGCGTGGTGAAATCAGACCACCCATGCCCATATGTCACAAAGAATGAACATGAATATATGACAGCTTAGTTATCAACCCCTTAAATGCAGGAATCTGCTATGTGGATGACAGTAAAATGTATTTTGACATTTCTGCAAAACCCAAACCCTAACCCGAGCCCGACACAAGTCAGTGAGCAGACGCACGTGCAGGCAACGAATAAATGCCGTGTAGCTTGCCCGAGATATTAGCGTCCTATAGTCATGTTCCCGTTCGACGACGATCGTATCGTTGAACGCGGTCGAGGGAGTTTACTACTGCAGCCTTGCCTCTACTACTCTCGACTCCTCGAGACTGCCGTGACTATTCTCAGCTATTCAACGTCTGTGAAGGGTCTGATGAAACGGCTCTTGCGAAGTGGATCTAAAAGCTGGTGGTGCGGGTCTTCGGGGCCCTCTTCGCTAGTGGAACCTTCAAAGTCACTAAATGGGACGGTCTCGCCAGGGAAGGATGCGCTATCTGTTGGCTGTGCTTTCGTGCGTTGTCTTGTGCGAATGATATTCGCAGGGCGGAGCAAACTGTACAAGCGATGGTGGTGAGGTGGCGAGATGCCGGCTGTGCCATCACGGCATTCTCACGTGTTCTGGAAGGATTGTGGAAGATCATATGGTCACGGTGGTCACACATGCCATCTCCAGCCCCTAAGCCTCTCAAAATCAGTGGGTATAAGTATCGAGCCACCTTCGCCTCATATGAGAAAACTACATCTCTGTTTGCTGAAGCTGCTCACATTTGGTTGAACACACTACGGGGCACTTCTTCCGTCCCATCCCCGACAGCCAACACACACTCCCTCCTGTCAACGAAACACTTCGGAAACAGGCCGATCACCAAAAACATCGCGCACTAAAAGAGAACGTACGCCATGGCCTCGAAGGGAAACAAAATCGAGAGCTGGGAGGCCAACCCGTGGACCCATCCTCCCAACGCTAATGTAACCAATGCGGAAACCATGACCTCGCCAGAAGCACAAGCGGCTCGCGCGAAATCTGCCGAGATCATGGCTGCTCTCAAGAAAGGCGACGAAGAAGAAGCAAACAGATTGATGGGCCCGCAGAAAAACCACGACAGCCTGCTCCCTGGTATGGGAAAGCTCAAAGCCATGCTCACGAAGAAGAAAGCGGAGGATCCGTCGAAGAAGTGAGCGGGGTTTTACGTATTTCGGGAAGATATGTTATGTCGCGTTGGTGCTGCAGTAATGACAAGCAATATCAAGAGATGAGGTTGTATTTTTTTCTGCCCTGAAAGCACGCGTAAAGCGGATGTAACCCCCGTCCAGAAAGCGTTGCTGGCAATACGAGTCTCATACGAAATACCATGCCGGTGCATTTGCTGTTTCGGCATCCTATAGCTCAAAGCGATACCTTCCCATGATGTTCTGTGCACCAGTAGTTCCAGCATTTTTGGTCAGGGGGAACAGCTAGTTGCCTTACCAGGAGTGGCCGAAGGATGGATGGCTCGACGGTGATGCACTTGTGAAGACCGAGAGACCCTACTGCCGGCGTGAAACTCGAGGGAGCAAGTTCTCCGGCATGGGGTGTTTGGGCAATCAAAGGGAGACGGCTCGAAAGAGCTCTGAGTGGGGACCGTGGGTTGGGGAGATCGGGGCTTGGGAACACAAGCGAGACCACATTTGTGCTGCCATCCAATCAAACGGCCAAAATTGCGCCAGCCCTCCACCGTCCTGCTGCTCAGGTGCCGGCCGGCGCATCCTCCTCAGCATAACCGAGAGATCCAGGCCCCGTCTTCACCAATCATGCACTGCCGCTTTGGCCGCGATAGATTGTTGCAGCTAGTTGCGTGCATTAGATCACTTTGGCGTGGAAGAAACAATGGAAGCGACTCGCGTGGCAAGTCGCTTGGGACTTAAGGTAACTTTTCGCATCGGGTTTTCTTGGTAGATGTTCCTGCAGCCATTCCTTCTATACCGTTACGCTCCTTTGTGTCTTGACATCACATCACAATGGCCGAAAGCTCACGACAGCGCCGCTCAATGGAGCGGCCGTACGATGACATCGAGTTGAAGGGCGCCACCTCATCTGCGACGGGCCTGAAGACGACAGAATCCTTCTCCAGCGATAGCCTGGAGATCATGGGCAACGGCGAGAATGACAAGCGTGACATGGCACGTCTCGGAAAGAAGCAGGAGTTCAAGAGAAACTTCTCCTTCTGGAGTGCGCTTGGTTTCGTGGGTAAGATAGCAATTGAAGGCCGCACTTGACGGACTCGACGGAGGCTAACAGATACTATAGCTGTCTACATGGCATCGTGGGAATTCATCTTGGTGTCGCTCTCTGTCGGTTTCGCAAACGGAGGCTTTGCTGGCCTTTTCGTCTGCTTCATCGTCACTGTGTGCTGCTTCTTCTCCGTGGTTGTCAGTCTCGCGGAAATGGCCAGTATGGCTCCTACATCAGGCGGACAATACCGTAAGTACTGGTCCTTGTTCAACGAAGTCGCATGCAGTCACTCACAACGTCAACGCAGACTGGGTCTCTGAATTTTCGCCACCTGCGTGGCAGAAGGTCCTATCTTACTCTTCCGGATGGATGTCCACTCTCGGATGGCTCGCCAGTACTGCTGGTAGCACTCAAGTTCTGGCCACTCAGATCGAGGCTATGGTCCAAGTGTACAACCCGGACTTCTACTGCACAGGCTGGCAAATCACACTGCTGATGTGGGCTTTCAACCTTGTTACTATTGTGTTCAACACTTGGGGGTCTGGATTCATGCCCGCCCTGGAGGTTGGTAGCTTGATTACACACGCGGTTGGCTGGTTCGTTGTGATCATTCCTATTCTCGTCATGACACCGAAGAACTCGGCCGAGGAAGTCTTTGTGCACTGGGAGAACAACAGTGGCTGGAGCAGCATGGGCACGGCGTTCATGCTCAGCCAGATCACTATCCTCTACTGCAGTCTGGGAAGCGACAGTGTGGTTCACATCAGCGAGGAAGTCGAGGATGCATCCGTCACTGTGCCCCGCTGCATGGTCTGGTCTTTCGTCGGCAACATTATCGCTGCCTTCATCATGCTGATTGCTATGCTCTTCTGCATTGGCCCACTTGAGGAAGTTCTTGCTGTGGATGTGCCTTACGCCCTGCTCTTCAACAACACTGGCTCCCGCCCGCTCTCGTTGTTCCTCAACGTGTTGCTACTGATTTTGATTTACATGGGCAACATCACTTCTCTGGCTACCAGTGCCCGTGAGATGTGGGCGTTCTCTCGTGACAACGGTCTTCCCTTCTCTCCGTGGCTCAGCAAGATGTAAGCCCAAAGACTATCGACCTTTTTTTTCCCCTTGAACCGCGCTAACACAATGCAACAGGAACCACAAGTGGAACATCCCCTTCAACTCTGTTTACGCCACATCTGCCATCGTCGCCGTCCTCAGTTTCATCCCTCTTGGCAGCTCACTTGCTTTCGAGATTCTTGTTTCTCTCTCTTTGCAAGGTCTCCTGAGTACCTACATGATCAGCATTGGTAAGTCTTGTCATCCGCTGCTCCGAAGACGAAAAAAGTTGCTAACAATACAACAGGCTGCGTGCTACTCAAGCGTATCAGAGGCGAGCCACTTCCACCAGCCCGCTGGGGCCTGGGATCCTACGGCATTTACATCAACGCTTTTGGCTTCCTTTACTGCGCCTTCATCATTGTCTGGTCTTGCTTCCCCTCGACGCTACCGATCGACCTCGCTACTGCCAACTGGTCGCCCCTGGTGTGGGTCGCCACGATCATTTTCACGATCGCCTACTACTACGCTTACGGCAAGTCGCGCTACACTGCGCCAGTCGAGCTTGTGGAGGGCCACAGAGCGGCAAATGCTGCTTTCCAATCTTCGTCGGCGGCTTGAGCAATCCCACCTGTACATACTCACCAGGTCGATAACTTGGGGGAGACTGAGGGGTTGCTCATTTAAAGGCGTGTAATTTTTAAGAGACGGCGATATATTTTCACAAAAAGTTATGTATAATTTTTTCAATTCAGAGTACAATCCACCTCATCTTTGTTACAAATAACCAACACCGCATGCCAGCCATTCGACATAAGTGGTTTGTCATCATCGTTGACAATCGTGCCGCATGTTACTGGCTATCCAGAAGTGGTAGCCGCGACCGGGCCGCACTCAATACATCTTCACAAATTCGCGATTTTAATTTCGATCACCAACACGAATACCACTCTCAAGTGTCTGCCATCTCATAGACTGATGCTTGTTAAGCAACCTGATCGCCAGCAGACACGCCTCCGAGCTCGACTTCAGTGTGGACCGCCACTCTACCTTCATTATCCCAATCTGAAGCTAGATCAACTTGTGGTCATACGACAGAAATACGGTACCAGTACAAACTCGAATTCCCTGAGGCGCGCATCTCATCACCCACAAACGTTTTGAGATTTGGGTCGCAGTCTACGTCTGGAACCAGAAAACCTCGAAAGCCTCTCGGCAACGAGGCTGCCGCGTTGCTTCACTTCCTCAGCGGCTGAAAAGGGATGGTCCACTGAGAGTTTGTTCGACTAATCTCGGTCTCTATCATCTGATCTAGCGAACACTCGGCTCCTTGAGTCTTCATCACGACGTTAAAAATCGCACCGGCCACATTCCAGCAAGATGACTTTGCCAGAGAATGCTCTACAGTACCATAAATATACGAAAGCCGAGCTACGCGCATTTATCATGCAAAGACAGAACTTGTCTGGCCGGGAGTTTAAGAAATCTTCAAAGAGAGATCTCGTGAGGCGTCTCCTCCGGCTTGATCAGATTGCCACATTCCGACTTCTCGACCTCCCACCTGAAGTCCGAGAGCAATGTTTCTAAAATGCCGTTGCACGCGCAAGCAACTTCAGGCGGCTGTTGCTAGTGTCGAAGCAAGTACACATTGAAGTGAGATGGCTGTTCTACAAGGATGCGACCTTCAACATAGGGTTTCTTCGTCGCGACTGCCCCTCAAGATCGACGGGGAACCCAATGTTCGGCATGAGCACACGATACTGGAGTCACGTCAGCGCCCTCGAGACTCCGTTGTGCAAAAGCCTCGCGAACACGTTATTACTGCAGCACCACATGTTCCGCAACATCCATCACTTGACATTAAAGGGCGAAATGATGCAGGAAATGACAGCCCCCGGAGCCACCCGGCGTCGCTTCCGGGTGGGAGGAAGCCGATTGTTGTTCTTGACCTGCGTGTTCTATGCATTCAGCGACTTCCCTACACAACTCAAGACCCTGGAATACCGTGTCGAAGGCCACATAGAACCAAGCATGCTCACTGCAAAGGGCGTATACTCGGCCTTTTGGCCACTGCAGCTGCTTGCACGCCGTGTTCGAGTAGAACTTGGCTCGATGAGCAAGGAGCTTGTCGATCCCATCAACCCCAACGAAACGGAGCTCGGCTTCCAAGTCATTGAAGCTTGCCAGCGTTTTGCGAAGTGTTACTTCTCTCACAATAAACCTTCCGTCGCTGGGAAATCATACTTGCTTGAGGACACCAGAACTGAGATATACAGGGAGAAGATGGCGGAACTTGCGGCTTTCAGCATACCAGTTTTCCCGCAAGAGATTTGGAGGCTGCGAAACTTCGTCAAACGTATGGAATGGATGGAAGCAGAGTATTTGGACCATGCTGAGGAGTATCGCTCCTGGAGCTTGACTAGAGCGTGGGTGGAAATCAACGGATCACCGCCACGGAGAGTTTGACATCGATTGATGATGGTTTCAAGGGTAGAGGAAAGTACCTTAAGGAAGCGGAGGCCTGCGTGTGAGAATGGCTGTATTTATGTTTAAGCAGTACATGAGAGACACAATAGTTCTTATCTTGGCAGTGAGACGAAATCATTAAGTGCTATAACACAATGCTAGAAAGTATATATTGTCATGTCGCTATATCGTTATACTTCGCAGAGTGAAGTGTGGATCCAGCACCCTCGGCAGGCAAGATAGAGTTTCAGCTCGCTTGAGCGCCCGCCAAGATTTCACAGCGGGTCTCTTCCGTCGCTCAGGTTTCTCTTCAAGTTCACCGCAGTAGACGAGAGCCTGTTGCGCCGCCATACTCGCTGCCTTTTGATTCGGCGCTTGTCCACGATTTAAAAAACTACTTTGTTTCAGCGATCGCAAGCATGTCTGGACAGGAGGATATTCTCGACGGCCTCGAGGTAAATTTGCAACGGCCTTCGTCAAATTTTCCCGTTTCTGCAGCCCATCTAACGCCTCATCGTAGGAGCGCCTGCAGAGCCACGCCAAAGCATTTGAATCGCTACTTGCGCTCACACCCGCACAAGAATACTATGGATCGCAAATAGTCGACGGCCGGGACCCCAACAATCAGTGGAAAGCGAAGAAGCAGACCAAGGAAGAAAAGCATGCCGCGAAGAAGGCTAAGCTTGACCCCGCCAACCAAAAGAGCGCACTCGACATCATGAAGGAGCGCGAGTTGAAGAGGAAGCGCGAGCTTGGAATGGACGACGCTGAGGAAGAGACTGTCGCCGCCGAGAAGCCAGACGGTGGCAAGAGGCAAAAGGTCGAGGAGACCGCTGAAGAGGCCGAGGCAAGACACCGTCTGAAGGCCGAGAAGCGCAAAGAGAAGAGGGAGAAGAAGAAGGAGAAGGCCGCAAAGCTCAAGGAGAAGAGAGATGCCAAGAAGGCCGCAAAGCAAGATGGCGAAGTCAATGGTGCTACTAAAGAAAAGTCAAAGACCGAGAAGCCTTCGAAGACTGCAAATGCCGACGAGGAGGAAGATGAGGAAGATGATGATGAGGAGGACGACGAGGACGACGACGAGCCTACCGAAATCGGAGATGACATGGACAAGATGGACATGAGCGGCCTGGTCGACCCCGAAGAAGCTGGCGCCTCTGCTGCCTCAACAGCACCCTCAAGCCCGACCATCGACAGCCCAGCATTCGACCTGTCCGCCAACCACTCAACCGCCTCATCCTCATCCTCCATAGTACCTCCCTCAGACCAGCCCACATCTGCGCCCAAAAAGAAGATCTCAGTACAGCAACAGCCTCTCCCAACGCTCGACACTGCTGCCGCCACAAAGCCTCGCGCCACATCTTCCGGCACGGCGTCGCCTCGAATCAACCTCCCAAATATCGACTCCGAGGCTCTGCAAGATCGCCTGCGCTCAAGAATCGAGGAGCTTCGCAACAAGCGCAAGGCTGATGGCCCTGACGGCAAGAACCCCAAATCCCGCCAAGAGCTTTTGGACCAAAGGCGGAAGAAGGAGGAGCAGCGCAAGGCTCACAAGAAGGAGTTGCGCCGCCAGGCCAAGGAAGAGGAAGAGCGCAAGCAAGAAGAGCGTCTCCGCGGTAGCGGCAGCCCATTAAATGTGGATATCTTCTCTCCGCGCGAGACACCCAAGGAGGAGAAAAACAACTTCTCGTTCTCTCGCCTCGCGTTCGATGACGGCACCGCCCCAGACGCTTCGTTGACCCACCTCATCGACACCAAGAAGCGCAAGGGACCACAAGACGTGAAGTCCGCGCTCGCAGCCGCAGAAGCAAAGCAGAAGCGCATCAACGGCTACGACGCCGAGAAGCGCGCTGACATCGCCGAGAAGGACCTGTGGTTAAACGCAAAGAAGCGTGCCCACGGCGAGAGAGTGAGAGACGACACTTCGCTTCTCAAGAAGGCGCTCAAGCGCAAGGAGAAGGCGAAGGGCAAGAGCGAGAAGGAGTGGAAAGACCGCGAGGAGGCGGTCGTCAAGGGCAAGCAGATGAAGGACAAGAAGAGAGAGGCGAACCTCAAGGCGAGAAGCGAGGGCAAGGGACAAAAAGGAAAGGGTAAAAAGGGTAAGACTGGCGGCAAGCCTGGCGCAAAGAAGGGCGGCCGTCCTGGGTTCGAGGGCAAGGGCTTCAAGGCGTAAACTATCTTTTCTAGCGATCAAAAAGGAAGCATGTGGGATTCAAATGTCAAAAATTATTTTTCTTGTATCGCTTTTCTTGTTCATGAGGTTATGAATTGCGCGCGTGAGAAGGTTGTGAAGGTCGTATCTGTTCTTGATGCAAAATTGTGTCCATGCGTGGCGTCGTACTAGAAAGGCATATAGATATATATGACTCGCGAGTATGATATGACGTTCCTTGTTGAAGAGCTGCATGTTATTAATGCGAAGACACATCGCCTCTCACTTGAGGCCATCTCGACGTGAACGTAGGGTGTCTGGTTAAAGACAAAGGGCTAGTCCTCATAAATCACCGTGTCGACCCAGCAGAAATTCTGCCAAAGGGATTCGCTATATTGCCACTCGTAGACGCCACCAACGCTTAATGATAAACCTGTATTGTAATCCGATAGTCATGCAATACAGACGCTATGTACAGTTTGGTACAAAGAAAAATTCCGTTCCATCACGCCACGCCGTTTGTGCGTACACCTGATGGCTCTATCCACCGTCTATACGCATCTAATAGTGTGCCATGATCGCTCTTTTGGCGTGTGGCCTGATGGTACTACAACACCCCACTCCGTAATATTTTTCGTTGCTCACTCAGCTTCCGCCCTTCGTTCTTTATCTGTAGGGTGCGTCGGCGCGGGCGACAGAGGCCAGCTCCGGCTCCCACTTGTCACCGTTGGAAAGCAGCTTCTCCTTGTTGTAGAGCAGCTCCTCCCTTGTCTCCATGGCGTATTCGGCGTTGGGGCTCTCGACAATGGCATCCACGGGGCATGACTCCTGGCAGAAGCCGCAGTAGATGCACTTGGTCATGTCGATGTCGTAGCGGGTCGTGCGGCGGGAGCCGTCAGCGCGCTCCTCGGCCTCGATGGTAATGGCTTGCGCAGGGCAGATGGCCTCGCACAGCTTGCAGGCAATGCAGCGCTCTTCGCCAGTCGGGTAGCGGCGCAGGGCGTGCTCACCACGGAAGCGGGGCGAGATGGGGCCCTTCTCGAAGGGGTAGAAAATTGTGTAGCTGGTATATAGGTAAGCGACTACTCCAATGACTCGGCATTGGCGCCGGGAGGCGCGTGGACGTACGGTGGTCTGAAGAACTGCTCGAGCACGACGTACATGCCGCGGAACAGCTCAGTCAAGAGGAAGTAGTTTCCGGCATGGTCGAAGAGGCTGTCCTTCTTCTCGTTGAAGCGCAAAGGCCTCGCTGGTCGGAAGTTTGCAGGTGGTGCACCGACACCACTGGCGCTGGTTCTTGAGGTTGTCGAGAATGCGGCGGCGGTGGTCGCGGGTCTGAAGGCGGAGCGGGCGAGGAAGGCGGTGGCAGAGGTCGGGCGCGCGCGCACAAGGGCGGTGATGGTGCGAGGCGCAGACATTGCGGCGGTGGAGGAGTGTAGGGAGAGTGGAGAGGCGGTGGTGGTGGTGATGTGGCGGCGGCGAGTCCTGTACGCTGGTGATGTTGCGGTCGTCCTCGAAAGCAAAGCTTCCCGTAAGCCTCGACCAATCAGCGTTGGGAGAGTTCGAGATGGATGACCGAGCGTTTTGAGGCG
>Ga0265797_10000679_pt1 | contig 61790 bp, 35 predicted proteins | sample P2T30metagenome_FD_192433 | JGI IMG/M metagenome (GOLD analysis project Ga0265797, IMG submission 192433) | Plant litter microbial communities from East Loma Ridge, Irvine, California - P2 T30 | ecosystem: Environmental > Terrestrial > Plant litter > Unclassified | place: USA: California... | reverse complement strand
CAGAGAGTCTTTGTCTGGCTTATGGAGGAAAGGTGGACAGACTCACGCAGCCACGACATGGACTGGTGACACCTGTCACGCACTGTGGCGACGACGTCTATGCAGATACTGGCCATGTTCGAGCGACACAGTATCACTCGCTCCATGTCAGCATAGGTCTCTGCGCCAGCGCTGCTCGGACTGATCAAAATCTCTTCACGCCGACCAAGACGTGTCCGCGACTGCGTCCCCTCGCCTGGGATCTCAGCGATCCAGAGAATGGTCCAATCTTCATGTCCGCCAAACATGTCAGCAAGCCTTTCAGAGGTGTCCAGTACCATCCCGAGTCCATTTGTACCAACGACGAAGGCCATAAATTGGTTGATAACTGGTGGCAAGCAGCTTGCAGCTGGAACGCAAGCAATCGCAAAGCCAGGGTAGTTCCGTCCTTGACAGCAAATGGCACGTCCCACTACACCAACGGCCATGCTCGAAAGCAGTGTAACGGTGACTCTCATGGCTCTAAAGTACACTGGACTTCTCTCAATCCTTGCAAGCCTCTAGACGCCGCTTCAGTCGTGGAAGCACTCCGCGTCCAAGCCCGCCCTTTAGAGCCACTTCTACTGGAATCCGGCACCCGGCCCGGCGGAGATCCTGTGAACCCAGAGACCGGTCGATTTAGCATCGTCGGCCTGCAAGACGAAACCTCAGCGCACGTGCGCTACTCGACATCAACCCACCTCGTTCAAATAACAGACAGCTCAAACGGGCCTTTCAGAACAAGAGTCACCACTCCCGACGAAGTCTTCACTATTCTCGAAACGCTAGTCGAAAGTCGACGGGCGTCTTGCGGGCCGTCTACATCACCTTTCTGGGGCGGTTTCATCGGCTTCATCTCATACGAAGCCGGTCTAGAAACAATAGACGTGACACCACCCAAGCCATCGCAGGAGCGCCCAGACATCTGGTTCGTCTTCGTCGAGCGGTCCATAGTCGTAGATCACGTCGAAGGCACAGTCTACGTCCAAACCCTCCGCCAGAACGACGACGAATGGCTCACGTCGACCAAACGCATCATTTCCAGGACAGCAGGCTCAGAAAGCACAAAGCTCCCCAACGGCACCGCGAGCAAACCTCCCGCTCAAGTAATAACCCAACCCAACGCCGCAGAATACCGCGCCAAAGTCCACGCCTGCCAATCCCATCTGCGCGCCGGCTCCTCTTACGAACTCTGCCTTACAGACTGCACGCACATCCGCCCTCAAGAGTCACCATGGTCCTTGTACCAACGCCTCCGCGCCGCGAACCCAGCGCCCTTCAGCGCCTACCTCAACTTCACAGGAGCGGCATCAGCGGCATCAGCAGCGTTCGACGAAGCCGAAGGAACACCCGTCCCGTGCATAAATGTCGTAGGTAGCAGTCCCGAGCGCTTCCTGTCCTGGACGCGAAACGGCGCCATACAATTCCGCCCTATCAAAGGCACGGTCAAGAAAACGCCGACGACGACCCGCGCCATGGCCGAGGAGATTTTGAAGTCTCCCAAAGAGCAAGCCGAAAATTTGATGATTGTGGATCTGATTCGGCATGATTTGAGCGGCGTGAAAGGGTGAGTTTACTTGTCACTTTACGGCGTAGACACAGAAGAAGAAAAGCAAAGGAAAGGAAAGCTAACCAAATATCCTCCTCCCAGCGTCTCCAAAGTCCACGTCCCCCAATTAATGGCCGTAGAAGAATACGCAACCGTCTACCAGCTTGTCTCCGTCATCGCAGGTACTCTAGCGAAACCGACAACCGGTCTTCCCGTCCTAGCCGCGTCCCTGCCTCCAGGCTCTATGACCGGCGCACCCAAGAAACGTTCCTGCGCTCTACTCGCCGATATTGAGGGTCAGCGACCTCGCGGGCTATACAGTGGCGTTCTGGGGTATTTGGATGTGGGCGGTGGAGGGGATTTTAGTGTTGTTATTAGAACTGCGTTTAGATATGGTGCTGCTGGTACTGGTGGAGAGGGTGGCGGTGGTGGTGGAGATGGGGATTGGCAGATCGGAGCCGGAGGCGCGGTGACGGTTCTGAGCGAGGCGGAGGCGGAGTGGGAGGAGATGCTTGCGAAGAGGGAGAGTTTGTTGAGGGTTTTTGGGGGTTAGTGCGTGATGTGTGAGGTAGTTGGATGATCCAATTTTAGATTCATCGCAGCACATTGCGCACTTTCTAGTTGTACTGCGTTCTCTCTCGAGGAACTTTCATGACATGCCTGACAGTAGCCGGCCGGCTGCTCGACGACTCAGACTCGACTTCACACTTACATACACAGACTGTGACGACGAGTATTGAGAGTGAAAAGTACTTTGAATTACGCAAGAACAGGCATGGTATGGATTTGACTGAATGCTATCAAATGCGTCAAGCGGACGGCCTCTGGGTGTGTGTGCGTGTGGGTCATGGCCAAGGCAGTGACGACGCCGACGATGATGAGCATGAGCAGTATCCTTCTTCCAGGTATCATGACTCTCTTCCCTTCCCTTCGACCATGCCAGGGATGTTAATCCACCACTCGCTGGTTCAGAAGACACACGAGGTGCTTAACCGTCAACGCGTCGACCCGCACAAACCAACGATTGATGACCAAGACGCTGATGACGAGACCGCGCACCGAGGTGAACGCCGTAAAACGGCTACACCAGCGAACGGTCCCATCATCAGCGTCTCCGCCATCGGTCATTGATCCGCACGCCTCGATGCATTGACGGTTAAACACGTCGAGCGTCCTACGAACCAGCGAGCAGCGAACTCCCAGCCCAATGTTGTGTCCCTCTTACTTCCTGATGATGTTCGCAGTGTCCTTGTCCTTCATCAGAACGAAGGGGACGTTGTCCATCTCAGTCTCAAAGCGAGCCTTCTCGCCTTGCGCTCGGCAACCTTGCGCTCTAAAATGCAATTCAGTAAAGTGCGCGACGATGAAGTGAGGTAGAGTGGAGAACATACCAGTGACGATTTCGACGCCGTCGCTGGATTCATGCGTTGACGGTTAAGCACCCTCTCCCTTCCTCAGGTTGGTCCTCCGTGCGGTACTGCTTGCGATTACGGCTTTCTCCGGCTTGTTCTCAGCCAAAGACACACCTCCTGCTAGAGGGAGGTGCAGGAGGATGTCCTCCAGGAGGTCGTAATTGGCGAACACAGTGGTGGACGCGGTTGGGGACGCCGACCATACGGGAGGTGTTGGCACTTTTGTTTTCGAGTGCCAGAACCCCGGGCGTTGTTTTCGGGGGAGTCATCCAGCCCCGGTGAGTTTTATCGAGGTTGCTCTACGGCCTCGGTCGACTGTTGCTTTCGCTGCCGTCGCTGCCGCCACTGCCGGGGATTTTGGTCTTGCCCGGGGTAGTTGCAACTGGGCCAGTCGTCGCGGTACTTGAAGCTTGTACTGGCGAGGGGCGATGTCGTTGTTGTCGTGGGCGTTCGGCGGGGCTTGGGACAAGTTACCAATGCGACTTGCCGGCGCTGGGGTAGTAATCTTCTTCGAGTAGAACGGCTCGATGAACAGTGCCTTTCGCACGTGAACGGAAGCATCTACTACCCCAGCGCCGGTGCCGCGGTCCACAGACGACGATGGCTTCTTGGACTTGGCCAAACTCCTCGAACTTGGAGCGGAGAGTCTTGTCGTCGGTGTGCCAGGCAAGGCCACGCTCCGATAAAGAGCTTAGACATGTTTGGACGAACGGCCGCCCAGGGTAGGGACCGGAAGAATGTATGTGCGACTAGAATGTCGCACACGAAGCTCTTCTGTGTGGGTTCCTTGCGAACCGGCCGGGCGCTTTTTGGAGAAGCCACCCAGCCGGTTCGGTCGGATGCGTTGACTATTAAGCACCTCTTCACGTCTCGCGGCGTATACGAGCAGGAAGCGCAGAGACTGTGAGGTTGTTAGTGAGTGACACATGTTGAGGTGAAGTGAAGTCGTGGGGGTGAACGAACATGATACCACCAGTCATCTCTCCGGCTGCTTTCACGCCTCTCCCGGGGAGCAGGCGCAGTGGCTTTCATAAAGCCAGGGTAGAGCCACATTGTAGTGGCGTGTGTCCTGTGATGAAAGGGCGTGTTAGCGAGGTGCTTCTGTGGTCAAGTGAGCGCCGTGGCTGTTGTGGCGACGGCGGCACCGCATGCAGGCGGATGTATGCACCTACCATGGTAGTGCCAGCATCTCGTGGTCTTGCCAGGTGTGTGTTGCGTGTGTTGTTGATGGTGCGAGCGAAAAAAACGGTTGTGCAGTGTGTGGTCATGATGAAGGTGTGGGAGTGAAAATGGCAGAATTAACGGGCGTGGAATTTGCCTATCTACACAACAAAAGGAGCCAAGCTTTGTGCGGCGGCGGAGTCATGCAGTGAGCGGGAGCAACGAGCTCGTGCCACGATTCTGCTGGGGGGGGAGGTGAACTGGGTAAGGTAAGGCAGTTGTATTGGAAGATATCTTGTTGCCGTGTAGGATCGGTGTTTCTTGTGTGCAGGCGACTATGCAATGTGATGGGGCCCCTGCCTCAGATGCATTGAACTTGTCTCTGAAACAAAGCAGTATCATCGCCGTGCTATTACATAGAGCGTGACAACAAGGGCTGCCTACCTTGCTGAGTGCTGCACGGGAGCCGCCGGCGTTGCTACGTGGGAGTCCTCGCTTAGATCGTTCGAGTGCAGCCAGGCGATGCAATACAATGCTACCAAATGATATTAGAATGGTGCGAGCCTGGTGCAAAAGACACAGCAGTATCTATGCAGCGTTTGGCGATCTTTTTGATGCAAAAATTGCAAAAAGATAACTCCCAACATGGGGCTCGAACCCATGCTCCGTTATTGGATGGTATGTTGACTGCGATAATGGTTAGCATGTTTTCCGCGGTAACCAGTATTGCCTTCCTCCTCAACCGTTCTCTTGCACCGGTTAGGAGAAAGTTCTAGGAGGGTATATACCATCACTAAGCGGACCTCCCCTTCCCCAAGAACGGCAACGACATGACTGCAAATCAGTATGCGATAAAAGAGGAGCATCAGGGGATGCACCTCCATGTCTTGGATAGTCTACCAGACCATGGTGTGGTTCGTTGTTGAGATGTGAGGGTAGATGGTCGACATGTTCAAAAGTCTTGGCGCCGGCTTGTTTGTGAGGACTTAGGCAAATGTGGGCCGCATGGCGACAAACATCCTTCGCCGGCGCCACAAAGAGCAGCAAGAAGACCAACACAGTATTACGCGCAAGGCGAACGTCCTCAACTATACTGCATTGCAACGGCTGGTTGCAATCTTGCGCTCCCTGCGCAAGTTGTGGGTGCCTTCAATCCAGCGAAGCTGGTCATCCCCACGCCACGCCGCAAGCCGACCTGCGCCAGAACAACAGCAGCGGCGACAACTTCTTCGCAGACACCACAACATCGCGCGAGACTGAATTGGGCACTTCGACAGACACCACAAATATGACTCTTCTGCGAGCGGCCATCCTGTTCACAACCCAGCATACCCAAATCGAGAGAGCGGCAAAGAGCACCGAAGCTCCGCAGTTCGCGAATGGGCAAACACCATTGCAAGGCTCCTCGCGAACAAGAATGCGGTCGCAAACACCATCGCCGCAGACAGCACAAGCAGGAAACGTCTCGTCACCCAGAAGCATAAGCTCACGCCGTTCGGTTGGAAGCGATACACGCCCAGAGCAAATACCGTCGCCAGTCAAGACATACAATCGCCCCAGCACCAGCCTACGCCACAAGGCCAATGAGGGCAGAGCAAGAAACCACCATGCAATCCTGGACAGCCTCGCCTGCGACGACAAATGGTGTCGCATTGGAGTGATGAGCAGCGAGGAAAGGCTGGAGGATTGGTTGAGCACTCAAGATGTCGCCATGTTCGAGCTGGATTGAGAAACAAAACGACACCCGTTGCCTGCCTTCGCGGAGAAAGACCCCGTAGGATAGTCAACCTAGAGGTCTGAGTTTGAGGCCGACGAACAAGAGTTGGCAGAGAACACCCGGAGAAGGCGATTGCTCCGATCGACAGAAGACATTGCAAGATGTGAGAGCAACGGCAGCTCCTTTCATGGGACGTGTCTTCGATAGCGACAGAAGTACCGACGTATACATTGACCGACACTCTGGCAAGCAGTGATGTCTACTGTACATTTTCCGTCGTGCAATGGCGGCAAACATTGCGCTCTGCAGTGTTGGCCAGTAGCAATAATTCGAGCTCGTCAGGACAATCGATCATATCAGACGCATAGCAGGTATCCCGGGTCTGAGGGCTTCGGCCGGGCGTTGACGACCTGAGATCCTGGACCGGACTTAGCAAGTACTGGACGAGCACTGTTGGCCACCAAGAACCTCACTTGATTGCTTCTTCAGGAGATTCCACGACCACGGTACTTTCCAAGCTAGCAGTCGCAATGAGGAGGTCAGGTGGTCTTTTGACACGATAGACGACTGCGCCGGCAGCCACATGGCGAATAGCTCTCCCGCAGCGTTGGTGTACAGAAAGACTCCTTGCAAGGAGCCATCTTGCTCGGCTTCCTGTTTAGATTCTCCTCTCTTGGTGGAATTGACTGCACTAGCAGACGTTCCGCGATGAGTTCTTCGGGTTGACTGTTGTCTGGAATTCGTCTTTCTGGGAATGGAGCTGAGTTGGCAGACGTTCCGAGAAGAGACGTCTAATGATCGTTCTGAAACCAGTACATTCGCAGAATCGACCGCACTGGCAGAGACTCGGCGGTGGCCTCTCGAACTACTCAGTCTGGAATTTGTATGTCCGCGGCCTTGGATAGCAACAGTCCACAAGCTGCAGACAGCCTTCTAAGCCGGATGCTCCAGGTGGCCATTGCAGCCATGATCGTCCAGCCAGGCGAGAGGAGTGCGAAAAAAAAAAGTCTCTCGCGACCATCTCCGCTGTCAGATAAGAGATAAGATTCTCTTTCTCGCTTGTTACCAGGGCTTGTTGCATGTGAATTCTCCAGAAGATGATAGCTGAACTGCCTTCAAATGCTGTTCCAGGGTTCTGGTGACTGCATGGAAAGTCTCCTTGCGCAGACCTTGTGAGCTGATTGTGCCTCTGCGAAGAAATTCGCGGGCAGTGGACATAGACTTTGATGTGTGGGGCTGGGTCTTTCTCCATTGAACGCCAGCACGGATCCCTTCGATCTTGATTGCCGGGCTTGGTGCTGTACTGGAGATCTTCAATCCCCGTGTGCTCGGCGTTATGCAATACGAAGACGGCGTGCAAAGTCTTTCTCTCAGCGGTCGAATGCTTGACAAGTAAAGTCGTGGAAAGTAATTTGTTCCTCGAAGCTGGAGGCGACAAGATCGATCCCGCCACGAAGTCGCTCTTTCCCTACAATCCAGCCACAAGATCACACGTCCTGGAGATGGAGGCCAGGGGATGTCACCAGAATGTCCTCCGATGTCGTGGCCTTGTTCCTGTTACCATGTCGAGTCTTGGAAGCACCAAATCCTCGCAATCGACTTCAACAAATAAATAAATTCCGGGTGCGCGCACATGATGGTGGACCAACTCCTTCCCCTCCATTGGGCATCGGCGTTCAACATCTGACTCTAACGAAAGTCATCGACAGCTTGTGCAGACTCGCGTGTTCGATAGAGACTTGTTCGAGAATTTGACGAAACCCGGCCCGGCGACGTGTCGTAGTGGAGTGGCATCCCGACCATTGCGAAGCGTAAGTCGGAACGGACTTGCAGCTGCCTTGGCCCGAGATGATCGTTGCAGTTGCCCTGCTATGTGCCGAACAAGTCCATCGCGAGTTGTACCCAGAGATTCCAGGAAGTCTGCTTTGGCCTGATTTCGCCGCGCCGTCAATATTCTCCAGAAATGGTGGCTTTGAGCTATCTTTCTGACAACGACTTGTTCGCAATCTCAGTGATCGCCCTTCGCGACTGTTGCGGAACATGAAAAACTGCGATACCCCGAAGGGACCTAAGTCAAAAGTGTGTTCATTATAGCTCAAAACGCTATGGAGCTATCCTGTTACTCCTGGGTATCATCATCAAAATGGCGGCCCTCTGTCTCCAGCCGTGCAGCGCCTGATACGCCCACGCTATGCCTCGCTATGCAAATCCAAAGCTCATTCAAAAATGCCACTGGTGTCCAAGATATTCCTTCTTCCTTGCCCCCTCTCTCTCTCAATCAATCAATCAATGGTTCACCAGAAGAAGCGCCAGAAGAGGAAGAGCACAATGATGGAAGCTATGCCCGCAATCGGACCATATTGCTTGAGAAGCAGCTCCCAGTTAATGCGGACGGCCGCGCGCTTGTACTTGGCCGAATCCTCGCGCAACCGGCTGCTCATGTCGCCCATCTTGTCCAAGCTGTCCCCACGGTAGAGCAAGTCGTTGATGTTCTTGGTCATGGCCTTGTGCACATCCTTGAGCTCGTCGTTGAGGCGGTGCATGTTGTCCTGCGCCCGGCTGTCTTGGTAGAGTTTCTTTGTGCGCTCCAGGAAGCGCTCGAACTCTGCGTAGGCGTAGGGACGCAAGCCCGGGTCGAGGTAGGCTTCGCGCTTGTACGAGCCTTGGAATTCCTTGCGCACGTCGTCGAGATAGGTGAAGGCGAGTTTCTTCGGGTAGCTGCCTTCGGTGACGGTCACAAAGACTAGGTTGTCGTCCATCGCGTAGCTGCGCGAGGCGGTCAGCAGGGCCCAAACGCCTTCGCTGCCAACTGTTGTCTATCATGCGGCTTCGCGAGCTTGTGGTTGTGGACAGCTTGTCACTTACTGCATGGTGTACGCATCGCCCTCAACACTGGCGCGCGGCTCTGCCGACGGGCCAAGCTTCTTGATGATCGTGCGGATCTGTTGCTTGAACTCACTCAGCTGTGCGACGTTGGAGTCGTCCGTGGACGCCACCAAGACGAGGCCTGGCAGGTTGGCATTAGCATGCTGGTAATGCTAGGTGGAGGCTCCGTGCGAGGTCTTACCGTCGAGGCGCGCGATCTGAGTGGTGTAAATCATGTTGGGGGTGTTGTGAATTCGACACGGCAGTCTCCCGAGGCTGAAAGTGTACGACCTGCCGTTGATGGGCGGAGAGGTATCAATTAACAAACACGCTACCTTCAACGTCACGGCAGGCAACTCTCGGCATCTGAAGTGTTGCGGTGTTGCTGTCCGAAAGTCAAGCCGCTTAGGGCTGAATTGGACTTTGGGACTTGACTCGTTGACTTTACAAGGTTGAGGGGGCAAGCAAGCACGGCCGAGTCTCCTTCACCTTGTTCGACGAACAAACATATGCGAACGTGTCATCGAGAAGACATGAACATGTGCATTGCGAAAGAACAGCATGTGGTAACAGTGCCTTCATCCATTCAGGTGTCTATTCGATGCTTTCGAAGACTCGCTCTCAGCGGCGAATCAAATGGGACAGACTGCTACTAGTATCGTTCTACTCTGTCCCAGCTTGTTGTTTGTCCCTGGAGAGACTCGATAGACTGGCCATGCGTCTTTTGTAGGTCTTGTAAAACATAAACTCATACCAGCAGCACGGTACACTCAGGAACGAGGGCATGTCATTGAGAGCACCAACACAGCAGGCATGTGTCTCTTACAAGACTTATGATACGTGCACTCATATCGGCAGCACGGTACATTCAGCAACGAGACCATTCCACTGAGAGAACCAACTGGCCTTGGTCTTCGTCCAACCAACGAGGTCTTGCCATCGGCGACGTTTCCCTTGGTGAGTGCCATTTGCAGTGAGATTCCGCTTTATTACAGGCTTGCTCAAGCATCTTTTTATTGTCACAAACACATACCTAGTCACCAAAGGTCGTCTGCCTACGAAACTCAAACCCACTGTAACTCATACACAACAAATCAACTCTCCGCACCTTCGAGCTCATACCAAACAACATGAACAAAGAGCACGACGAGAAGCCCGCCGAGCGCACGCTCACACCACCGGTGACCAACCTCGCCGACGATAGCCCAGCCGTACAGTTGCTACCGAACAACCTCTTCCCAATCACAACAAGACAAAGCCAAGGTAAAAGAAAAGGAACCACCAACTGATTCCACTCAACAGAACAGACGTATTATGAAATGGATGGACGATGTTGAACCGGCGCATGGGTATAGGCTGGATGGCAGTTCTGGTGTGGTGCTATCGTATGAAGTCGACAAAACCAGAGCGAAGGATGTCGCTGAGAAGAAGGCCTGATGATGGTCAACGTCAATCGGGAAAGGATAAATCGGGACATTTCGGCGGTATGAGAGGCTGGTTTCCGCTCGGTGTCCTAGGGTATCGCCTCAAAAGACGTATGCGATAACAGAAATGCACGTGTTCAAAGACATCACTCTCAATGGCATTTGATAATGATTAAGACTCGGGATATTGATGTAGCACGTTATGAAAAGCATCTCGGTCAATTTTTCACCCAGCCGACAAATTCTTGAAATTCGAGTCAATCAGACACCGGAACGACAACACAAAAGTCAATATTTCCTCGTCCCTTTAAACAGTTGTTGAACATTCCAATTATTGCAAGCAAAGAATAAGAAAACAGATCCAAATCACTGAGCCGCGCGAACAAGAAACACAAAAAGAGCCCACAACCAGCACCACCATCTCTCGGACTGCACCCCATAAACAATGGCGCCGTCAACCATTCAACACCGCCGCACGCACAACATCCTCTTGATCTCGAAACTGCTCAATCAAAGAGATGCATCATCGCCCTTCACCTTGATCCTCGATAACCTCGAGCAATCCGGCCAGCCACTTCTAGCCGAGTACACACAGCGAGCAAATGTAAGTCGACGACGATTTACAACTCAAAGAAAAGAAACTCAACAACTAACACATACATTCCGCTTCACCCAAAACAGGCAGCCAAAGTAAAAGTCATCTTCCTCTCCTTCGAGACCCTCCAACGCCCTCAAAATGTAGACGTCTTCATCCCAGCTTGGAACCAAAGCCTGCAGACCTGGCAGCGAGAAGTGGCGACTCACACCAAACCCGTTCCGAATCAAAGTACGTTTGCGATCAATCACATAAACCCATATACCCAACCACCCTTCAACTCAGCATACTAACAAGCACACCAAAAAAAAAGGAAACCTCCTCATCCTCGACACCCTCAACCCCCTAACCTCCGCCCAAAGCACTACCCTCCCAACCCTCCTCTCCTCCCTGATAAACCCAACAACAACCCTCCTAGCCCTCTACCACACCGACATCCCCTCCCCCTCCTCAGCCTCATCAGCACCATCAAACCCCTACTCCCCCACCCCCCTAACCCTCCTCCGCTACCTAGCCACAACCCTCATAACAACCCACTCCCTCTCCCACATCCTAGCCCGCAAAGCAGCCCGCGAACGCAGCGTAGCAGCGTCCGTGCACGGCTTGGAAGAGGGTGTTGAGGGTATCTTGCAGGGACGCGGGGCGAACGGCCATCTGGATACCGCCGGCGATGCTGAGAAGGCAGGCTTCGTGATGGAAGTCGAGCACAGGCGGAAGAGCGGGAGGGGAGTGAGGGAGTGGTATTTTGTTCCTACTACTTCCACCAACGCTACCCCGAAGACGCCGACAGCGAGGGAGAAGGTTATTCTACTTGAGGATCTCCCGGCTTACAAAGCCTCTTCTATCCCGTCTGCGTCTGCCGATGGAGAGGATGGAAGTGGGGATGCTGCGGGCGAGGAGAGACCTGAGGGCACGACATTCGAGTTGGGCCTTACTGAGAGACAGAGGCAAGCAAGGGAGGGTGTGGTGTTGCCCTACTTTGACGCGCAGAAGGGAGGAGGCGAGGGCGGGCGGATTCTGTACGACATGGGCGAAGAGGACGACTTCGACGAGGAGGAGGATGAGATTTGAATGCATTCACATGCCCACCGTAATGATTGTATCCTTGGTTTCAGCATGCGCTATCTAGCAAGACATCTTGTGGTTTTGTAAATTATGTACTAACGCTTATATATCTACAAGAAGAATCACCCCGTCCTCAAGCGAAAACATCAGTCTTTGGTTCCTACTCCCAACCGAAGATATCCGCCACACTAGTGACGCTCCACCTGACACCCATAACGGCCACAAGCGCCGCAACAATCTCCACAACCATCAGCACAGTAACGCCCATCAACATCCTCGGCATGAAAATGCGATAAAGCATCAAATGCCTCCTCAACCAAGCCGCCTCAACAACGGTAGCAACAGCAACAGCAGCGTAAAACAGCATATGAGTCGCCATGGCGCCTGCAACCCTGCCGAGCAGACCCGGGTATTTAGGCCTAGTCTTCCAGAGCGGGATGGCAGGGACGGCGATGGCGCACAGAATCTGCGGGCCAAAGGTGTTGAGGACGACGACGAGCGGGCTGAAAGGATACCAGATTGTCTTGAAGGGGATGAAAGCCGTTTCCCATTGGATGGTGGAGAGGACGGCTTGGTGCCCGGTCTTGAAGAAATAGTAGCTGCCTAGCAGCGCGAGGACGGTGGGGCCTAGAGCGGAGCGGCGCAGGTTGTTGGCATCGATGATTTCGAGGACGTTGAGGATCGAGACCATGCAGAGGGCAAGGGTGCCTTGGCCGACGGGCTTTTGGACGAGTAAGAGCGCCAGCAGCCAGGCCGCGGGGAGGAGGAAGTAACGCGTGCCGTGGGTATTGGCGTAGCCGAGGATGATGAGTTTCGAGCGAGGCTTAGGCGGAGGTGCGAACGATGTGAAGATGCCGCCTGATGGGTCTGGGGATTCGACAAGGCTCGCGGGCGCTGGTTCTGGGGCTGCAGCCTCCTCGATGACGGCAATCAGAGGCGAGGCCCAGATGTAGGTGGCATAGCCGGCAGCGAATGAAAGTGCAATGGTGATTTGCGCGAGCGTCACACGCGTAGTCTTAAGAAGCGACTTGGAGATGGAAGGGTACCAGTCACCGTCGTCTGCGGCATCAACAACCCAGTACACAGCTACGAAGAAGAGACCGATGCGAAGCGCGATGCCGATCCAGATGACTGCAGAGCCCTGGTAGTTCTTGGTGCGGTGGAAGAAGTACTGGATTGCGCTCGGGATAGTCAGAGCAACAATGAACGGAATGGCCAGCTGCCACGTGGCCGAAGTGGATGATGTCGCAGAAGCGTAGTAAGTCGAGCGGCAGAACGGCATCTGCTCTTCACGACATAGGCGGAACACCGAAGCAATGCGAGTGGCGACGATGAAGGATATGGAGTTGGCTGCTCCCATGTTACGGTCGGCTGTGTCTTCCAATCCAAGCGAAGAAGCAAGCATGAGGACGCCGTATGTTGTGAGGAAGAAGAGGAGCTGTTCATCCTCCCAGATAGTAAAAGAGTTGGAGGCAAAGCCAATGCATAGCAAGACGCAAGTAAGAGCGCTAAGGCCGCCCCAAAAGGTTCGTGGGTAAGGCACGCGCAGTGCGTCCCTGGCAGGGTAAAAGCCCATTGACATGCCAATGACACCGCCGAGGGCAGTACCGAAGGCCGCACTCTGGGTAAACGGCAGTGAGGGAACGAACCCGACAAGCGTGCCGACAATGCCTCCGACGACAGTGCCCGCAAGACCCCATCCAAGCAACAAGGGAGTGAGGGCACCGCGGTCGCTGTTGACGCCTCTGGCGAACATTGCGAGGACTGCAAGAGAACCAACCAGGATGGTGATGCCCATGCCCATGCTGACAAGATCAAACCTCGCCCAGATACTACGGCATACGCGAAGGTTTTCTGTCTGGTAAGCCGCGAACGCTTCGTAAGCGACCTTCCACTGACTCAATGAAGGTCGGCTAGTCTCTTGAATGCGTTGCCATGCTTCTTGGGCAGTGGTCCAGAGCGGAACCAAAGGCGAGGTGGCAACCTCTCCAAGATTCCTGACCTTGCTGTATTCGTCCTGGTAGCGGTGAATTTGCGCAGAAGTCAAACGTTCAACCTGAGCGAGGTTCTTGTAGTCTTTGCCGTCATTCCCGATGAAAGCTTCCTCGATTGGCTGACCGAGGTTGTTGAAGGGGATGGGTAGGCCGAGGAGAAGACCTAGAGTTGGCACCAGATCAATTTGTCCGACCGGGCGGTCTTTTGCTGTGGCAGGTGGCTGGGCGAAAGCTTGCTCGCTGCGTCCAAAGATGCCCTTCTTCGAGTACATCCACAGAGCAGCCTCGATCTCGTCGTCTGACTCGCCGCCGTGGTCTCCTTTGATGTCCATTCCGTGATCGCCCATCACGACAAGTAGCGTGTCGTCGTCTATCCTCTCAATCATAGTGCGGAATACCTCGTCCATCTGCTTCAGCTTGTCGGCCATAGCAGGGTGGTCCGGCCCATACCGGTGTCCTGCGTGGTCGACACCCAAGTAGTGTCCAAAAATCATGTCCCACTTCCCATCCATGCTCTTGTCAAGGAGCGGGAAGAGGTGCTCGTTGACTCCATTGTCGACAGTGTGCAAGTCCCAGACGTTGAAAGAGTCAAAGGGTTTCGAGAGCGTGGGCTCGAACTTTCCAGGAAACAGCGCTTCCCAGGTGTCGTCACCCAAGTGCACGACTTTCCTCCCGGCCTTGACCAGCTGTTCCACCAGGTTGTCCTCATCAATCGCAGTTCCCGCAAAGTTGCTACCAGCATCGATGAACGTAGGCAGAGTTCCAGTGGTCAACCCTTCCAACCTCAGCAGTGTCGTCGTAGGCGGGTCCGCAATGAAGGGTCTGAGGAAAGCGTTGTGAGGCTCTCTCACGCTCGTCTCATGTAGGACTGGGAAAGCATTGTGGAAGTGCTGCTCTTGCTGGCCCGTCTCGTTTCCGTTGAAAGGCACGGTAAAGTCGTACCGCAGCGCATCCACGATAATAACCACAGCCTTATCGAAGCTCTTTGGGTGCCAACAGCCGTCGGTCAGACTGCCAGGTACGAAGCTATTTTGAAGCTCAACGGGAGGGACGGCGCATTCGGAGCGGTGCTCGAGGACAAGGCGAGAGAGGAGGAAACCGGAGCAGAAGAGGTAGATGCCAAGCGCGTGGAAGATGCTGGACTGCCAGTTAGCTTAAGAAGAGATTGAGACAAGAGATCGGCAAGACATACGCGATCAGAGTGAAGAAGCCGACCATAAGAGCATGCTGGGCCTTGAACTGCACCGCCAACCTCTTGTTCTCGGCCTTGAGGTCTTGCGGTGGGGCATTCGCGCCCGGGTTGTCCGCCATTGTGAGTGAAGACGGAATTACCAAGATGAATTAGTACAGTATTAAATCATGTCAAGTGAAAAGGAACAAAGTGTCTCAAGGAGCGTCGACGTATTCCATGTGTGTCGTGGTGCAGACTGGATGTTTCGCAGAGTGAACCGCTTCGAAGAGTGGCATTTCTCGCGGGTCAGGGTTTCGGGAGTGAGGCTCGCGCTTTCGCCGCCATGCTGCTAATCTGCCGCCGCAGAACAGGAGATTAGGTATGGAGTCGACACGAATCAGCATGACATTCGGTGGGCAGATGGCGAGAAGCACGTCAGATCTTCACATTCAGGAAAGACACTTATTCAGCAAAGTCAAGGGTGTACATTTCGTTCTTATTGTGTCCAAGCTGCGCCTTACTGAGGTGCCAGCGTCCAAGGTATATCTATACATAGGTACTCCCATTTGGATCTCTCTACTCCGGAGAAAGGAAAAGGATTCAAGAGAAAAGGAAAAAGCAAAGGAAACAAACTGCCAAAATGGCCGCGCTGAAGCGCCGAAAATTTTCAGAGGAAAACAGAGAGCTTCAAGAGGCATACCTAAAGTCTCTCTGCCCTGCTGGTCCGATATAAGACTTTTCCATCATGGTTTTGGGAGTCCGAGTCTCTGTCGTGTGCGGCGCGTTGACATCGAGCGCTCTCCGGAAAGAGGAACACCCGCGTCGCGCGCCTGAAACACATTATGTCTTATGTTTCTTGTCAAAGTGAAACAAGCCCGTGCCGCCAAGTCATGAAGCCTTGCATACGATGCCCTGTTTAGGCATGTACCAATTGTGGCTTGCAGACATATCATGGCGGCACAAGCTATGTATTACAGTGATAATAATGGTGTAGAAAGCCGTCCGTCGGTGTGGTCGGATCGGATGATGTTAAAATGCATGGTGGTGATTTGAGGCGGCAACGCTTGTGTAGTCATGAAAGCGCGCGCTGAGGGCTGGGAGTTAAGACCGTCCCATGCTGTACGAAACGAAAAAGAATAAAAAGTGGTCCAGTAAGAAGGTCAAGTGGATTCGTGATGGTCGTGTCGAAAAGATGCACGCTGAAACCAGGTAAAGATTGACGCCTGGGCACGTCGGTTCTAACTCCACTGCTTCTGGTCGGCTTTCTCGGTGAGGCCGCCGACGCGGTCGAGATCGAGCGACTGGAAACGCTCGCCTTCGCTTGACTTGTAAGCAGGGCATTTCTCCTGGACGGGCTCGAGGCCAACGCCGCTTTCGCTGACGCGGACGACGACACAGCGTCCAGAAGTGCGCTTTCCGTCGGCGTCGAACTCTTCGGGGAACGTAAGTCGGATTTCGGGGATACCGCTGTTGCGGCGAGGTTCTTCGGAGTTGTCGATGAGGTTCTGTTTCTCCTGGATGACATAGATGGAATCTGAGTTTTTGCTGAAGGGACGACGGAGTGAAGAGGCGAAGGATCCGGCGGAGGTGCGCTTGCCGTTGTCGTTGTACATGGGGAGGCCGTGGTGGACCTTTTGCGAGCGACGACGGTGACGGAAGAAGAGTAGTGCACCGCACATGCAGATGGAGATCACCAGCAGGACCAGGAGTGCGACAAGCAGGTTGATGATCGTTTGGCTGAGTTGCGCTTCTTCATGGGTGCGCGCGAAGAGTTTGTTGAGATTGGAAGACATGATGGGTGGTGTTGAGTTGGGTTGACTTGATTGAGGCGGAGGTAATAGTCGCTAGACTGCAGCTGATCGTCTCAAGTATCCGGTAGGGCTGTGTGTTGTTGTACGTGTGTGATATGCGTAAGGTAAACGAGTGGACTGTTGCGGATGCACGTCAGTGTCAAGATTCCGAACATGGAGTATTTCTTCCTTCCACGGAAAGCCCCTTCAAACACCATGACATGATCCGCATGTGCTAGTGATGTTTGTGACATCCCCGGCGACATGCATGATCAATGGCATTCCCCCAAACGTACCTGTGTCAGATTGAAACCCCGAGACTGGATGGGTTGAACGAGCGACGGGTGAGGGCTGAGGCAAGAGAGTGAAGCCTAGTCCAGCAGAGGTAAATCGAGACACAAGGGGTGGGGGAGTAAAAGAACGGACGCTCTAAGAAGAGCAAGGAGGATTATTAACAAGGAGAGGGAGGAGGTGTTGTGGTGTTGTATGCAATGCAATAGCCGTAACGTCGCACAACAAGTTCGTCGAGACGGAGGAGAGGTGGTGGCAGCAGAAGGGCGAGGCCCCGACTTTGTTCTCCTGGCTCGCGTGGGCGTGGACGGGACGCCTCTAGCGCTCAGCCCTCAGTCGCTGCTGCGTGTATGGAGACGCCGGAGATTAACCAACGGGAGCCTGCCGCCCGCTAGCTTGGACATCACACGAGTAAGAAGCAAGTAAGAAGCGACCGCTGAGCGTTGGCAGCCTTAGTCGTGCACGTTTGCTCCTCTCACATCTGCCTGCTCTCCTTCACGCCCGCGCATGTAAGTATAGACGGGCAAGCCAGTCTGGGGATTGCGATCGTCCGATATTACACCAGTGGAGTTGTGCTGCCGCCGCAATTATTACTTCCTCGGTTTCCTCCCCATCCAAGAAGGTCGAGACTTTTCACCTTCAGGGGCCCCTGGTCTTCAAAATAGAGTAGGCCTCTTCCAAGGCTCGTCACCACAGTAATACGCAGGACTCGATCTGTAGTACAACAAAGGAACATACCAAAACGAGACTACTTGACTACAACCGTAGGGCCAACCTTGCAATGCCAAAGGAAGATGACTTCACCGGCTTTTGCAACAGCATCCTTCTTTTCCCTGCGCTTTGGGCGTGTTTGACAATTTTAGCCTCATCCATCACAGACAAGGCCAACGTCTCGTTGAAACATCCATGTGTCCGTCTATGGGTGTGCGTGTGATGCACTATCGCTGTGTTTTGTTATGGGCGATCGAATGCCGTCACATGGGTAATACCGATGCATCTCTTGTATCACGCTTGTACTACACTGTTGCGTTAATCGGCTCCCACTTGTCGGGTTGTTCAACAACATTGTTATTGCTGCACCTCTGCACCTACAGAATTCAAGGTTCTCCATCGTCCACCGTCGCAAGCCCACCCGCTTCCTCCTTCCACCACTTCTCGAAGGCGCATCGTCAACGGCTGCTACACTATTTCCGCTTCCCGGCCCAGCGGCCGCCGCCTTCCTTCGCAGAGCAAGTCGAGTCGTAGTCAGCGGTTTGTTTCAATCATGTATCATTGTCGTTAGTGTGGGAGATGACGACCCAATCTCTCCAAGGGTTCTCGACCTTCAGAAAACGTGGCAATGAGAGTTGTCATTGATAAATCGTGGATTGCAAATGTTGAGATGACGGATGAGTACCATGCGTTTGCGAGATTCGAGATTCTTGGATATTTGCCATGCAGTACTTGTAGTTCTTATCTTGCAGATGACGATGTACCTTGACAACATTATTGAAGTTGAACGCTTCCAATGCTTTTGTTGAGTAACGCTCTGCTATTCAAACGAGACATCAATCAGTGGTGGTATTGGATTTCACCTGCTGCCATCAAGATTCGACACATTGTTGATATACATGATGGGGACATTATTGCTTGGTGCTGCAAAGGCACTGTATTTGCAGCAGATTGATCTGCGTGGCGCATTTCGCGTGCATCCGGCAAGATTTCCCGCTTTGGCTTGAAGTCTCACCGCCGAGCATCTTGTGATGATGATGCTTATTGCTTGGAAGCTGATGTTTTTAATACATGCATGTATGCACATCGATATCTATCCTCGGAGAGACGGCTTGCGATTTCTCCAGGAGTCCATTCCATCTCGAAACGTGATGCGCATGGCAGGGTGCGTGTATCGCGCTCCAACGTTACATTCTTCCATGCAAAAGAAACTTCGCATTGCCGGCGAACTCATCACACTGGGCGGCGACGAATTGCGCGGTGTGCTTCTTTCTTCCCTTTGTTCTTCTAAATCATACACGGAGCCAAGAGCCATACTGAAGCCGAGGCGACGCTTCGGTCTAACAACTCGAAGTGTAGAAACTTCGAATCTGACAAGTCTCAAACCATCACAGACAAAGATGACCAAGTCGTTTGTATGTTCCAAAGGAAGTCTCGCTCGCTTATATCACCTTTGTAAGACATCTTTCCACTGACCCTATTTATACGCGGTTGATGATACTGCGAATGTTGTCATAGGCAGGCAGCATAGAAATGTGCGGTCGACTTAAGCGTGTCGGAAGGATCGATCTTGGTTCTTGATTAGGATGAGGCAAGACTGGACACCTTCAATTACCTCACTGAGTGGTTTGACTGTTAACGTACATGTAATCAGTAGCATCGCTTGCTTTCGCCCACTTCCATATGTAGTTACATCGATATTGATCCCGGTATTCCATGTCAACTCCGCAATATTTCCGAATCGAAGACGCTGATGGTTCTGTGCAAACGATGAATGTATTCGGCATGTGAAGGGAGGAGATGAAGTAGCAAAGACGAGCTGCGTACTTGTATCTCTCAAGTAGTCATAATCGTCTCTTGCCGTATCATATCCTCGGCCTTTTGCCATTATTGACGTACAGTACCTTTTTCCATGTACTTGTTATAGCCTTGGCCTTGGGGTTCCGCAAAAACCAGCCGGGCGATTTGATTGGCCGGGTCCCGAACAGGCTGGCGGCCAGCCGCGCGAGAAGAGAACAGCACCCAGCGACCTTTACATATTGATGCCGCGACAAACCAACGACAGCACATCAATTGCCTCTTGCCCCTGCATCGTTTCGTTGTATCTTTGCTGCTGTCGCTCATCAGCCATCGTCTAATCAACTGACCAGGCCACCTGGTCGTCTTTGATTGTCTCGTGGGACACGGGGCTAGCCATCAAAGGCTGCTCTACTGTACTCTTCGACCGCAAACACACACCCGCATGTCAATCACTGCAAATCCTCACTGCACCGAGGCAACAACAGGTATGTCTCCGTCTGCTGACGAGTGTCGCGTCGCATTCCGCTGCTCTCGTCGTCTTCTGATCACAACCGTTGCCGGAGCCGCCGCGCCTCCCAAGCTTCACGTTGCGGCTTGCGTGCAACCTCCTTCGCGAGCAATTTCATCCACTACACAACCACCACACAACCCACCACATCAACATCGATGCCTCGCATACATGGCCCCGAGAATACGTCGCTAACGGCCTGTAGCCATAATCTAATCTGCGTGTGTGATCGATCCTAATTGTCGAGTGCGCACTCGCCCGCGCGTGGCGATCGCCGCAAAATCTGAGGGTTTGTTCGTCTCTTCTTGCGCCAGCAATCAGCTCCCATCACTCATCCACTGCCGATTTACTAACTGATGTCATGTCGTTCAGGTAGCCTTAACTTCCCGATTTCAATGCCGGGTGTTAAAGGCAGACGCATACCTGGCCGGCCAGGTCGCTTTGATCCCACTATCCCTTTGCACATGACGACAAGAAGAAAGGCCGCCAAGACTGGTCCTGACATGGAGATGTACCCAGAGGATGAGTACGACGATGCCGAAAGCCGTAGAACTTCTCTCGACGATATCTCGGTGACAACGCCCAATTCCAGATTCGACTCTGAGCCTCCTGCGAAGCGACAGCGCACCGTGGATCCCTCTCCGCAACGAAGCACGATGTCGCTCCTTGACCAAGAGGAGCTTTCTAAGCGTGTCGGCAAGTCTTCTTCCAATTTGTTCGATGTCGGACCAGATGCGGCGAATGGAAGCCAGAGTTCTTCTGGCGGCGCTTTCGCCACACAGACAGATGTCGATGTCAGTCAAGATTCCATCGATCCTCGTCACAACAACGACGACGAGATTGGTGAGCGTCAAGCTGCATCGCCTGATGTTCCCGCTACTGAAGGCGGAAGTGGACGCGACGAGGCTTCAATTCGGCCCGATCAAGATCAATCCAATGGGATGCGGCAAGAGTATGAAGCCTCTAACGGTGCTGATGTCGATGATGAGGGTGTGGGTGGCTATTCTCAATCTGGATCCTTCGAGACGCATCGCAAAGAGAACGAAGCCTACCAATCAATTGATGAAAACGATTGGACAGGAGCCGTCAACCCGCTGCCTACGGCAAGAGATTTTGAAAGCAGAGACGCCTCTGTGGAAAGTTCCACATCGGACGTTCAAGCTGTACGCGACCTACCTCTACCTGAAGTCTCGACCGATGCGACACCGATGGCTACCAGACAAGTCTCTCCAGCAACGACAGCGTCACCTGCTGTTGGCGATTTGACGCCAGCCAGGACCAAGCCGTCTACCACCTTGGGACTCACCAATTCTGAAGACGACGAAGACGGAGAGGCTGACGATGTGGAACCCGCCACTGAATTCCAAGACTCCATAATGGAGAATATGGAAGACGATGTGGACGCAACTCGCTACGCTGATGAGTACGAGGACGATGTGCCGGTACAAAAGACGACAAAGCGCCGTTTCGCTGGTGGACGACGCAGAGCGGCTCACTCGAACGCCAATGTCGAGGCCGCATTAAGGCGCCAATTGGAAATCAAGCAGTTCTACAGGCAGGTCACCCGATCTATGAAGGCTTGCCTTGGCGAGCTTGCTCAGATCACCCTCGACGAGTTGGAGGCTGAATCACAGCATCACACGCAAGTCACCGAGTACGATTCAGTCATCGCAGAGCTCGATGAGCAGCTCGCTAGGCGCAAGCAGCAGGTGCTCAGCGCCCAGCGATTCAACCACGAGCAATTACAACAGCGCTACGAAGCGGAGCGCGACTCGCGGACGAACCGATGCCGCAACCTTCTCGAAGACATCAAAGAGCAGCAGCTCGTAAATTTGGAGTATAACATGCTCCAGGTTAACAGAGCGAAGCTGCGGGATGAAGCAAAGGCGGGTCATGAGACGGAGGACGAAGATGGAGTTATCCCACGCCCTAAGAGGACGGCTTACCGCTTCAAGCGTTCCAACGCGCTTGACCTGAGGTACGACTCAAGAAGTCGCTTTACTATGGAGACGGAGCGCAGAGTCGACGATCTGCAGCGTCGTACCAACATGTGGGAGGCTCTTCAAGCATACGCGCCCGAAGCGATTACAACCTTTACTGTCATGGACAGCGGAGCTCGCGAGGCTGCAGAGGAGAAGCGGAAAAACATTCAAATCACATCCGCTCTGGCAGACATCGCTGCCGAATTCGACAGGATGTACAACATGCCCAAGCCGCCGAAGCCTCCGCCGCAGCCGACTGCTGCTGAGCTGGCACCATTGAATGCGCTTGCTGAACTCGCCGTCAAACCAGCAATTCGTTCTTCACGATCTCAGGCCATGCCTCTACCCTCGTCGTCCATGCCTGGCTTTCCAACCCAATCTCCTCGCCAGGGCCGCATTCCCTTGCCATCACAGTCGATTCTTGAACGTTCGGCCGCCAATCTTCCTAATCACAATCAAAACCCGTTCCGCCGTCTTGCGATCGAGCAGAACAGAGTCCCGGCTCAGAGCTTTGGCCAGTTCCCGATTTCCTCGCTCTTGTCGCCTAGCGTGCGTCCATCAGAAGAACCACCGGCGGCCTTGCCCACTGCAGGTTTGCCTCGCAGCATCGAAAGCAAACCTACGCTTGCTGCCAAGCCCGAGCAAGTAGACAATGAGCGTCCCAAACACGCTCCATCTCATCTGCTTCCACAGCAATTGGATCCTGTATTGCGAGACTTATTAGCCAGTGGTGCCAAGCTCGATCCCGACCGTGCGTGCCAGATCGCTGATGAGGTGGCTCGGAGTGTTGGTCAGGAGCTTACCGACGAGAGCAAGCAGAAGCTCCGAACACAAGTCGAGCAAACTGGTAGCCAACATATGGGCGCTAACAACGACAACGACGATCAAGCTCGCAGAGACCCAGTAAGTGTAATCCGCGTATTTCAACGGCATATCTAGCCATACTAACCTCTTTCCTTCTAGATGCGGAACACATCCTCCCTCCCGCCGCTATCCGATATGGAGGAGCAGCAGCGCTGGAGAGGTCCTATCACCAACCGCAGCGAGCGCGATGGCATGACCAGGCGCGAATCCGGCCTCCGCCCATCGCGCAATAAGCGTAGTCGCGAGTCCGATCCGCTCGAAGCGCTTGACGGAGTTCGCGATGTTCGTCCGCGCGCTGGCACTTCTAGCTCTACAGCTTCTCAGCGTCCGCGTTCCACAAGCGAGCTCAGAGCCGACGAGCAGCGGCGCAGAGACCTCGACGCCCGCAGCGGCCATGGCATCTTGTCTCCGCGCAGCAGGCAGATGGCGGGGCTCCCAAACACAGCAGACTTCATGCTCCCACGGCCTTCGGAGCCGCACGGTCTCCCACGCCCTGAAAGCCGCGACCGCCGCCTTAGCTCGCAGAGCCACCATGACCGCCGCCCGTCAGTCGGCAACATCCCAGCCCGCCGCGCCTCCGACTTGCACCACCCACCGCCTCATTTCCAGCAGCAGCAGCAGCAGCAAAGCGGTCCAACCGGCCCACCACCCGGCTTCCCCACTCCTTCTTTCATGCAGCCGCTGAACTGGCCGCCGCCAAATGCTGCGCAGATGTACGGCCAGCCGCCGCAAATGCCAGTCCCCACGGCCCAGCCAATCGACCACTTCGCCATGTCCCAGGGCCGTCCTGGAGGGTCTTGGGGCCAGCCGCCGTATCAGCCAGGAGGACCGCCGAGCCAACATGTTCCGCCGACGCAACAGCAGCAGCCGCCACCGCCGGGGAATTTCCGCAACTACTTCGCAGGGCGCTAGCTTTGGAGTGAGAGTGTGAGAGGAAGCGGAGGTGAGATTGGGATAGCAACGGAAGTGGGAGTTGAAACGCGGAACTACAGAAAAATGAGCGAAACACGGAAGATCAGATGCGTTTTGCGATGGGGGTTTTCGACAACTTTTGGAGAGATTGTACTATACCCCCTCTTTACCGTTCGGCAAGAACGACGACGACAACAACAACAACAAAAGAGCTGAAATTGGCTTAAAATCTAGCTAGCGAACAGGCAGGCAGACAGACGGATGGACACATAGACAGTGGGTGGAGCAGTAAATTTTCAATGTATTGTTGTATTTCTAAGCTGTTACTTCTATCCAGAGTTCCTTTCGCTGTGCCTGTGCTTCTCAATGTTGAGCGTTGTCTAGTAGAAGAGTCGAGTTCGGTCAGTAACATTGAAATCCCCGTGTGCATGTCATCGCCTGTCTTTCGTCTCTTGAAAGATAGGTCGACGGAACAAATGACCATCACGTTTATGCTCCAGGGTTAGGGTTGGGGTCCCATTTGATCTGAGATAAGTTCCATATACCTCGCCAACAGGCCATTGGGCTCACAACGGCTGATTCATGGCTCTCAGACGATCATCAGAAGTTCTGGACTAGTCATGAGACGTTCATATTGCTTTGGTTGGTCGATATTCAATCGGGATCTTAATTTTGATGTGAAGCGTTGAAATTGACAAGGTACAGCAGGTGGTGGCCTGCAAGATCTCAGGACGACAGTGACAATCACCAGACAAACCTGCCTACTTTATGAGTCTACCACTAGATCGATCTGAAACACAACCAGCTTCTCAGGGTAACATGCCTAACAAAGTCCCATATAAACCACCAGAACTCTCCAGCCTCACGCCATGATCGCCGCCAACCGGTTGCAAGTCTCAAAAATGACAGGTCTGAACACATAGATGTACCAAAATCAAACGTACCACAACCCCTTCACCCCTCCACGAACTCCCCGCGCCCTCCTTCACCATCTAATCAACGCCCCGCAACGGTACAATGCCCACGACGAGTCCACCCTATGGGACCAGACCTACGCCTCCGTAACAACCGGCCGCCTCTCGCGCGACGATCTTCAGGAAGCAGTGCTCTGGGCGGCCCGCCGATTTTCCGCCGCCGCGAGCGAGCAATTGCACCGGAATCTTGCTGCTAATCTCAACTCTGCTGATGGCTTGGCGGTTGGAGAGTTGACGTCTTGCTGGGCGTTTCATCAGGAGTGGAGTTGGAGGTTTGCTTGTTTGCCGCATTTGATTGCGGTTTTGAGGAGTGAAGGTGGGTGTGTTGGGTTGTTCTTGGGGATTAGGGAGTTGGTTGAGTGGACGAGGGCGGTTGGGGAAGGGTTGGTGTTGATGAGGGGTGAGGGAGTGGTGGGTGGTGGGTTGGATGGATGGAATGGGTACGTTTATGTTTGATTCGTTTGTCAGAGCCGCTTTCATAGCTTTCTCGCCACCCAGAATGATGGGTGGTACTGGTGTGTGAGCATGCTGCGGTTGTCCATGATGTAGCCTGCCATTTCACCAGATCGCTCTTCGTGCTTTAGCAGTTCAAACCCGCAACGCTGTACGAGCGCCACCACCTCATCGTTCGACAGCTCGAACGAACCTGGTTCGCCGATCCCCTGAGTTGCATCATTGTCTTCGGTCTCGCGACCTTCGGCCTTTCTTTCCTTCTCCCTATCCGCTGGTGTAGGTGTATTCTCAAAGTGCCACAATAGCGGCCCACCATTAACCCAGATGCCGCCGGGCGCAAGGCAATACTTGATAGTATCGATGTAGTTAATCACGTTGGGCGCCGTATCAATGAAGAAGCAGGTAGAGACCGCAGAAAAGCTGTCCTTGTACCTAGGTTGACGATAAAGTACGCAAAAGTCGCCCGCAGACATCGACATACGCTCGCTGAAAGGCAGCTCCGAGCCAGTCTCACTCTGTCGTTGTTCGAGATGCTCGGCTAGCTGTACATCCGGGATGTCCACAGAGCGCAGCTGGTTTGTTCTGTTCAGATGATTGGAGAACCCCAGCGCGAACGGGTAGAGCTTATGTTGTCCTGCCTGCTGGCTGAAATTGAGCATGTAATTCGACGCAATGAGCTGGTGATAGCTGATCTCGTTGCCTTCTACTGAGTAGCCGCTAGCCGTTAAGTCGAAGACCGTTCGTCCGAGTCCGGCACCGGGAACTAGCACACGATATTTGTGCAGTTGAGAGATTGGTAAAGGCGGCAGATAATCATGCAGAAGGCTTTGCATGGCATTCAAGACCGTGCTTATCTCCTTGTGGCCTTCAGCAGACCAGTCGCGGAATAGTTGGCGAATGGTGGATCGAGCCTTGTCCATGTCGCGAGGTGTAGCTGTCCCATGCCACGATTCATCCTCAGGGTCAATGCCGTACATGAGTAGACCAGCTTTTAGCATGGCTTCGGCGATGTCTGCGTTCGAGTCGATTGCATCGTCTACATCGCGGAAGGTCTGTGGGATTGAGAAAGGAGGTTTCGAAAGCATGTCTACATGGGCCGAGGGCAGGCTGTAGAAAGCTTGACGGCGCAGGTGCGTGACATTGTAGTGTGCTGCCTGCCGGTATTGTCTATGAATGGTTCCGTGTGAGAAGATTGTCCTGTCGTGCAAGTTGATGGCGAGTTATCTTGACGCCGTCTGGTATCGAGGATCGGATATATGAGCGTGTCGACTGCATTGGTTGCATTGAGAGCCATGAACCGCCGAGTGTCGTCTTTGCTAGGTAACTCATGTCAAGGAAAATGACCTACCTGAAGGAGTCGAGAGTGCTGTACAGAACACGGCGCTCTTCTGGATCCGACATGGGATCAACTTCAGCTTGCGAGGTAGCCATATCGGCTTTTACGAAGTGAAATGGTTTAATGCTGGGAGAGAGGCAGGAAAGAGGTTGGTATGACTTGGCCAGAGCATCGACGTTTGTTGGAGTTCCCCGCCAAGAAGGCCCGCCTTTAGACATCAACACCATGACCTCACATGTATAGATCACTAACACCACTCAATCTATAACAACAACACCTCAAAACACCTCGAACAATGGCAGCTCCTGCAGTCGATCAGCCCGTTGTTAACGGCGCCAACCCATCAAATGCCAAACCACTCGAACTCGCATTCACTCTGCCCTCCAACCCGCATACTCAACTCCACCTACAGCTCACCATCCACGCAACTACCATTCTCCTCTTCGTAACAACGACAACACCCGAAAACGCATCCCAAGCCACACCTCTAGGCTCCTTCGTCTTCGCTCTGCCCGACCGCTACAACCCTAGCCAACCATTGAGCACCCCGGTATATTCGATCACCCACACACTAGACTTCACGCAGCGTCTGGCGAAGTTGCTTGCGAGGAAGACTGGCCGTGCGTGTTACGTTGGAAACAGCGCGAGCTTCAGGGATAGTGTTCAGGGTGGTACCGTGGAAGAGGAGATGGAGGCATTCAGCGCGGTGGTCAAGGTTGTCATGGGCGAGGTTGGCAAGTCTGAGGATTGAAGGTGTCGTGGTGATGAAAGTCTTATCTTGGTGGACATCATGGAACAAGAGGCGACTTGTTGTACAGAAGTTCAGACGACCGATGTGGAAGATCTGAGTCTTGCATACCTAGGCGACAAAAGCCATCGTCTTGCAGCTAGGCCGCATGAACTACGATGGGCTGCATTCTTGAAGGAGTGTGCTTCAGATTGCCAAGGTCACAAAGTATGCTACACCGTCTTGTAGGTCATACGCCTTGCGAAACGTTTACTTCAAAGGGAACACGACTCAGGCTGCCGGACGGACTGCTAGGTCAGAATTGTTATCAGCTACAGTGAAGCCTCTACGCGTCGAGAGCTTCATCTTTGGTTCAAAGGTAACACGCGGCGCCTTTGGCTTCCATGATCCGATATATAATTATCATCGTACTGGCCAGACACATGGGAAAATCCTGTCGCAACGACTGTCGGCCTCAAGGATGCTTCTTCTACTTCGGATCCTCGAGTATTTCGGCAAGTCTAATACAGGCGTCTTACTGGTCTGGCACTTCTTTCTATACCCTCGCTTAATCACCAGCTTCCCGGATGCATCGCTTCCCATGGTCTCAACCGCCTCTCCCAATTTCTTCCGTACACGCGTACGTTCGTTTTTCTCAGGCGCCTGAGAACTCTCAACCTAGACGTCTTGAATCTGGTGCACGAAATCTCGACATCGAAGTCGCAGTCTTGCGGAAATATACGCTTCTGCCACGAATACCTCCATCAATCCGTATTGGTCTAGTGGCTAGGATTTGTCGCTCTCAATCATCGAAAGATGATCAGCTCCGACAAGGCCAGGGTTCAATTCCCTGATACGGAACACGTTCTTTTGCTGTCTGATGGTATGCTCATCGGACAGCCTGTGGTTTTGGCCGTAAGATTGTAAATCTGACTTTTTGAAAAGTTGGTTTTTTGTACTATTCGTGAAGACAGCAGCGTGTAGGTCAAAGTGGTATCACAAGAGAACGGGGCGAAGGATCAAGCATCAAAATCTGTAGTCTTAGAACAAGCTTCCTGTCACAGGCGATAGATTGGTCGAGGTACAGGACAGAAGACGTGTCACTGTAAATTTCCTGGACTCATACGATCAGGAGAAGAGTAAAAAGTGTATCGATCATCGAACCAAGTGAACGAGACCTGCTTGCCCGGACTCGAACCGGGGTGCGCAAAATCGTGGCCGGACTCGAACCATCACTAGATAGCCTAATAAAAGCAATACAAACATTTAACAGTCCAAAATACGTCCACAACCACTCTTCTACTCGCACCTGAACCGCTTGACAGTATACAGAGGGCCATACCACCTAGCAAAAGAAAATCCACGCCAAGACACTAGCTAAAGTCCTGCTTTCCACCAAGCCCAAGCCGCACAATTCACTTACCGGCTGTGTTCCTTCCCTAACAACACAAACATCACCAAAAATGGCAAAAACATGCTGCAAACACCTGCAAAAGAACAGGGTCTTGCCCGGACTCGAACCGGGGACCTCTCGCAACTGATTCGATCAAACCCTAAGCGAGAATCGTAACCACTAGACCACAAGACCTGTTTGATGAAGTTTGGTCAAATCCTATCGTATATCAACCATGCAAATACATGATGGAGATCAGAAAAGGGTAATGGCAACGAGAAGAGCGACGAGGAAGCCACGCAGCTCATACACTCTGCTGTCTTTCATGTTTAAGTTATCTTGTCTCGACTCCAGAATCGCGCTCGAAAATCGATGGACTCCTCAATATCGATCCAAATCAATCCAACTTGCTTGAGACTTGTAAAGCACAGTGCTGTCGATTGTGGGTTAGTAGGGTTCGGGTTGGCGATCGATCATCATCGAATATAACTTACGACTAGATAAAGTAGTCGAATATGATTGATGGATACATATGAGGCGAGAAGTCCTCTTGTGGTATGTTCACTATACCCTCCAACTCTTACTATCGCTCGTTCGTGTGTAGGACGCCAGAACAGTGACGTTTGATCGATTCCATCCGAAGCCGAAGTCTGGCACGCAAATGCAACCTCGACCTCCATTACGGTAGGTAGAAAAACACCGACCGAAACGACCACGGACGAACGAACGAACGACTCCAACACCGAGAGCAGGAGGAATATCTGTCTCTGAACGTCTAATCCGACTCAGTAGACTCAACACAACCAATACGGAACCAAACTTTCCACATTCCATCCCGTAGTACATCTATCTTTCCAGCTTCAACACACCTGGATTTTGTAACACCCGCTTTCTCAGATATCGCATATATCGACGACGACAACGACGACGACGATACGAGCGCCCCACACAATATACCTGAGTGCTGCAAACAAATGGAGCAAGTACCCCGCCAGCAGCTCGACAGGAGCACTGCCGATACTTCCCAACCAAGGACTAAGACGGCGTAACCGTGTTGCATCACATCAGCCGCTCGTACATCTACACAGGAACATTCAAACCACACCAACAAGTCCACAAATCAAAGCGACCAGTCAAAGAAGCGAGAAAAGGAAAAAGGAAAGCAGGGAGAAGTTGTTTAGCTAATAGTCACGGCTCTCTCTCAAGCAGAGAGAGAGAGAGCCGGTAACAGAATCCTCGATTGCATTCTGGCGTCCCTTCGTTCCCAGCAGGGAAGACGAAAGGACAGACTCGACCTAACGAGCCGACTAAAGCTAGTAAAATTGCTACACGCATCCATCGGTGTGCCACCTGGCATTTTCCCTTTCTTTCCTCCTCGATCCTCGATCATTGTATGCCTGCCTGATTTCCTCCGCTGCTGTCCATGCCGCAATAACAGAAATAAAACAAAGAAAAAGGAAGAAAAGACTCGCGGGAAAAACCACAGAGCCAGAACAAATATTGACTTGTGTTGTTTGGAGGGGGGTTCTGGTGGTATGTTCATAAGTAGAGTTGGTATCATCACACTTTCTTTTGCCCTTGGCAGTGCTTGGGGCCGTTTGTTTTTTGCGCCGGTTTCCATGAGATATGAGAGAGGGAAAAGGAAATAAAAAAGCAATTCAAGCCGCCCAGTTCTGGAGAATGGTAAAAGCGCCGGATCCCAGAGGTGATAAAAGAAAAAAGTTGGTTGTTGAATTGCCCTGCGGAGCGGCAAAGGCGTCCGCGGAAGTTGGGTAAAGGTGGTGCAGTAATGAAGTGAACCTTGGTGTTGGCGACGCAGGCGATGCAGTGCTTCAAGCCGAAGCTTACACATGCACATCGCTGTGCCAACCACCGACCATGAGGTCGATGTCGTCGTCGTCGCTGTCGAACGCAGGCATGAAGAGGTCGAGCTCCTTCTCGTCCAGGAAGTCAAAGTGACCACTAGGCTGCTTCTGGAGGCCACGAGAACGGATAGGCATTGAGACGTCGGTCGGAAACGCGTTGACCTTGGTCGTCGTCGTCGCGCGTGGCTTGTGGTCGCGCCAGTTGTTGTCAAGAGACCAAGACTCCGGAACGGTTGGGACTGGAGGAGCTTGAGATGGGCTGTGTTCCCTCTCCTTGCGTTCCCAGTTGCGAGACGCCGTTGAAGAAGATCGCAGACGGCTTGATACCGGAGTAGCACCCTGGCGCCAGCTACCCGCACGCTCACGAGCTTTCTTCTCGGCCTTCTTAGCACTGTTGCCGAATGGAGTCAGGTTGCTCAGCGCGTCGGTATACCTGTTCTTCTGCGGCGGGGTCTGTGCGACCGGAGCAGGTGCAGAAGTAGGCGCGGAGATGGTAGGCACGGCAGGCGCGGCAGGAGTAGAGTCCACAGGCGTAGGAGCGACATCATGCTGTTTCGCGCGACGGAAGTTGCCAAGTACCGACCACCTGTCAAGAATGGACGACGAGCGCTGTTTGGGAAGTTCAGGTGCCTGTTCCTGGAGCATTGGAGACGAGGTGCCAGATGGTGCGGTCGTAGCAAGTACGGCGTGAGCCTGGCGAGGAGTCACACTACCGCGGCCGTCCTCCATGATGACAGACAGCTGAGGAGTGCTTGGCTTGGCAGTACTGACGCGTGAGATGTCCATACCAAGCTCGAGCGACGAACGTCCCTCCTGTGCAAGCTCCTCCTCCTCATCCCAAAGATCACTCCAGCTCTTGGAGAACGGGTTGCCGCCACCATAAGGTGCAGTGTTCTTGCGGGTGAAGCTGATCGGCAGGGAGCCAACAAAGTTATTGACTGACTTCGGGACGACAGACTTGATGGATGGCGAGGACTTGTAGGACATGCCGAGGCCAGAGTCCAGGTTGGAGGACAGCGACGCCGAGTCGGCATCACCATACTTCCACTTGTTGGACTGGACAGAGCCAGGGAACAGCTCGGACTCGTTGTCGTTGATGGTAGATAGTTGGCGTGTAGCGACCTGGGGTGTGGTCTGCAGAGCCGTGTGCCACGGGAACGAGTCTCCATTGAAGATTGGCGTGCTGATAGACGGCGTGCGCAGCGGCTCGCGAGCATGGGTTGCCAGAGGAGCAAGGTGAGGAGACTCGGTGCAGAACTCGTCAAGCGACTCGTCATCGGTGGTGAAGCTGACGACTGACTTCAAAGCCTCACGCACAGCGCTGAGGGAACGGTTGGCCGGGTCCAGGGCCAGAGAGTGCCTGATGACGTTGAAAGTGTCCTGTGACATGTTCGGGAAGACATCAAACAGGTTCTGACGGTCGGCAGCGAAGTCGGAGAACAGCGGGTCCTTGTCGGTGGGGAAGGCAAAGGGGTTGCGCTGGAACAGGACGTTCAGCAGCACGATTCCAATAGCCCACACGTCGGCAGCGGCAGGCGAATAACCATAGCCGTAAACAGACGCATCGTATTGTTCAGGTGCCATGTAGCGGTCGGAGCCGACAGCGAACTCAGTGGACCAAGTCTCGGTAGTAGCCAAGCCAAAGTCACCGATCTTCATAGAACCGGAGGACGTCAGGAAGATATTTTCCGGCTTGAGGTCACGGTGGTAGACACCGTTGGAGTGCAGGTGGTCAATGCCATCGATCAGCTGCAGCATGAAGTCGCGGACGTGCTCGGTCTCGAGCGGGCCTTTGCCGACGCGGATGGCTTCGTAAAGGTCGCCATTGCTGCAGAGTTCGATGACAATGTATTGGTGGTTCTCGGTCTCGAAAGAGTGAACCAGGTTGACAATGTTCTGGTGGTAAGGTAGCTTGGAGTGGATGTCCAACTCCTGGGAGTGGTCGTCGATGGCGTAGGTCGCCGGGCAAGCTGACTTCTCTTCGGCGCCAGGCTTGGTAATGCACTTGATGGCGACGTCTTGACCGGTGAGAGTGTCCTTGGCGCGGAAGACCAAGCCGAACGAGCCATGGTTGAGAGGCGAGACGGTTAAGAACCGGTTATCGAGAAGCTTGTCTGATATAAAGCCATCTCGCAAACAGGCCATTGAGGGGGATTGCCGACGAAGTGTGATGCGTGGGGAGAGGATGCGGAAGCAACCTCACGAGGCCAGTAGGCGCAACGACAAAATTAGGCCGCCGAAGAATGAACAGGTGGCTACCGTGGAAACACGTGAGCCCTGGAAGCAAGTTCACGAACTTGGGGTGGATTTGTGCAAGCAACAAGAGTCGGCAGGAACCAGCCAGGACAATTGCAGGTTCTCAGTTGGCGTCGTGGCGTATCGTGTCAGGGCGTGGGGATGCTGGCCGTATTTGTCGTATAGGGTAGTGCAGTATGCTCAACTCCTTCAAGATCCAAGATCCAAGATATCAATATGCAGGGTACTCGCTAGCTCGCTCAAAACCAAAGGCAGGAGGCCTCTTCTTAAGAAAAAGGGAAATGTAAAGAATGTCGTTATCTCATGGGAACAGCTGGTTGTAGTGGTGGTAGTCCAACGAGAAGCCGAGGTGATAGCAGTCCGATCCTGGAGCTGGAGCGGACGGGCCAATGGGGTATTGTCACCGGTGATCTCGTGGTATTGCGAGCTTGTTCGTGGTAGTCGTTGTTGTTACAAGATTACGAGGATTGACGTTCGAGGAGGTGTGAGGCAAGATTGGAGGAGGCTTGCGTCAGATGGTGTGCGAGGTGTGAGTCGAGGAGTGAGGTGTGAGTCGAGGGGTGGAGTTGTGGAGACAGCGGGTGCCTGAGGACGATATGGTGCAATGCTGTAGCCTAGCTATCAACAAAGAGTCGGAGCGTTTAAGTATCGTCGGCGGGTGATGTTGTATACGTGGATGGGCGGAGGAAGTGATGTGATGGATGAGTCGGCGAGGCGAGGCGGTGCTGTTATCAGGGTGCCGGGTTCGGAAGGGCAATGACGAAAGCGCCTGGGGTGTGCGGGATTGGCCGACTGATGGTATGGAGAGGGAGGATGTTGTCTGAGATGGGGTGGTGAAGTGTTGTCGCTATTAGGTAGGTCGATGGGTAGGCAGGCAGGTGTCAGGTGAGAAGTGAGGTGCGACGGCAGATTGCGATGTGCTCTCTGGTCGGTGTCGGTATCGTTGGTCGCCCGGGTTGCAAGGAATGCGGGAGCTGAAACAGCGCGGAAGGAGCGATGCGATCAACAAAGACCTGGGCAGGGCGGAGCGGAGCGATAGTGGGTGGTTGTGGCGATTAGGTAGAGAGACGGAAGAGGAAAGAGGAAGGTTATAGTAGTGATGGCAAGGCAGTGGTGGTAGAAGTAGCAGTAGGAGAGTAGACTGAGAGAGAGATGGTGGTAAGGCTAGCGGAAGAGGTGTTGATAGCGGTGAGATGGGAGGGAGGGCTTGCGCTTCGTGCTCGTGGATGACTTGACGGCGAGCGAGCGTGCTGGCTTAGCCGACTAACAACACTAAACAATGGCGCCAAGTGGGTCTTCTCTACGACTGGCTGCGTCTGCTGCGCGGTGGAGACTGGAGAGCTAGACCTGCCCGCCTGCGCTAAACATACATATGTACATGAGCCTCGCCGCCGGTTTGTAATGAAAACTGCCTCGCCCGCGCCACCGCCCGGAGACAAGGGCTCTCTCCAACCAAGGCACCGCCATCCAGCACCAACCGCTAGAGCACATCATCACGCTCGTCATACTCGCCCGCCTGTCAGCAGCATCACGCGTCTTTGAACTGACACCCGACTCTTCCAGCGATTGCTAGCATCTTCCATTCCAGACTCGACAAAGAATGTCTTTGTTCTGTCACTCATTCAAGGCGAGTCCTGCCCGACTACGGTGAACGGGTGCTGGCATGGCATCATGAGACACGGAAACATCGGCTACCTCGCCCAGCGGCAACACACGCCCGTTCGCTTGCTGCAGCAGAACGAATACAATGATACACACCTGCTTGCCCGTTGCTGTGCTCCCTCTGAAACACAGACTGAGGGAGCACCACCATCAGCACGTCAGCTCCAAGACCTAGAACCCCCACCTATAGCAGCGCGAGCAGTCGTCCATCAGGGACAGCTTTATCAATAGAACTCACCATCTCTCTCCCTCTACGAGCCTAATCGTATACGTATACTACTTACTGTACCATCTCTACCAACCACAAGCCGCCGGGCTGTGCTGGCTGACGGCCTTTGTTTCATTTCAATAGAGGGCGTCACGCGCGGTCTAAGCAACAACAATTCCCTCCCTGTCATTTGCCTGTACCACGAGACGCGCTGGCTCTTCTGCGGGCTCGCGACGATTGAAACATTGCACGGTTGGTGGGGAAGAAGGTCTCCAATATTAAGACATGCCAGCTATTGCCTCTTCACGTATTGCGGCGTCAGTCCTCGTGCTCTGTGCTCGCCATCATCACTGCTCTCTCCTGTCCTCCTATCCTCCGTTAGCCTGTAGCTATGTCTGTCTGTCTGCAACCCCTTTCCTTAGGTAGGATCAGGCAAGACAGCCTCTCCACATGAGCTTCTTTCTGTCTTGTCTATCAAAAACGTCGTCGACAACGTCCGACGGCAAAACCGCGCTTCCACGTCAACAGACTGGATCAGCTGCAAGCAGAACGATAACTACTGTATGTATGTACTGTAGTGCTGTAGCTGTAGTTCACCTATCTACTATCACGCCTTTGATACCGATCCACGGGACTGGCTGGCCTGGTCCCAGTAAAACCACCTCGTCTCGCCACCCCAGACACGCTATCAGCAAATGGGTTGTTTCCCCACGCCACCCTCACAGAAGCGCTCCACGGCGTCTTCATGCACATGCAATGCACATATGCACATTCCCGGCGGCCGGCTGCAGGCCGTAGTAGTAAACTTGTGCAGCTGCATAATAAGCGCCCTTTCCGTTTTGCCCTCTGTTCAATCGGCTCTCTTGGCTTCCTTGTTGTAGCAGTCAGCAGTCCTTTGTGTCGCCCTATCTGTCCGCACCCGAGATAGATAGAAAACCAAAAGAGGCCTCTGGCAGGAAGAGGCAGGTACAAGGTACGGGAAGAAAGAGGCACGCGACTAGACTCAGGGCAGCTATACTTTATCGAACCTTCATCGAGGAGAGGAAGCTTTATCGCGCCATTCTAGACGCTTCCGGCCTGCCACTCTCCCTCCATCGAGGTACCTGAGCACCTGAGATGGGATAGCTTTCCATTGATGCGATCTTTCTGGACAGCTGTTCTAATCGCTTCCCGCCACCCTCGTGATATCGTTCATGCTCGACTAATGCTCAATTCTGCTTTGTTCAACATCGTGTGCCTGAACAATACCTCTCATCCCCTTTCATCGATCAATGCATCCGTCGCTCTGCCGCTCCATGCGCGCACGCACACGTGGGCAGGGCATCGGAACCATCGGGGCTCCGGCAAAGTCTCGAAGGAGAGCCAAACAACAAAGCCGTCTTGCGCACGGTGCCTTTGCCTTTCCCTCCCCTCCTCCTGACCTGACACGCACAACACTGCGGGCGGACCTGACATACGACCATGTGTCGTTCTGTCGCTCAACTCCTGTTCGCTTCCTCCCGCTTGTTCCTGAGAAGATATGCATAATGTATTGAAAGATTAAATGCTAGTATTCCCGCAGCCGAGAGGGAGAGAGAGAGAGTCCAGAAGCCGTTCTTGCCCGGCGCGCGTCCAGTCAAACTGCAACAATAATCAAAATCCAATGCAGGTTCGCATGCACTATTGGAACTTCTGTCTTCTCTCCTGCATACTGCACCTGCTGAGACGAGATGAGATATGAGCGGTGAAGGGCAAAACAGCAAAGAGATCATGCCAAATGCCAATTAATCAATTAGTTCGTTGAATGGCAGACAGCAAAGTACGGATGGAGTGAGCGAGACCATCTTCCAATGGTATCGCATTGTTGTTCTCAACAACATCCTCATCTATTGTGCATATGTACTGCCGTTTTCGCGAGCCTATGGTAGACTTGAGATTTTGATGTGATGAGATATCCTGCGTATGTCGGTGTAGCTCTAACATCCTGAATCTCCCGTGTCCTTGACGACACGCTGTTTCAATCAAATGCTGTCCTTCTCATGAGGTTCGATCGTAAAACAGCTATTTCCAATCTCTTACTGTTTGCCTGCCATGAAATCGCAAATGTCAACGACCTCCCTCCCTCATGCACCAACGTTGCAATTATCGATGCTAGCAGCGGGAGAGAAAAGGCATTCTTTCTCCCCTTCTCGATGTCCGGTACACCGCATGTTCATGCATGATGCTTTGATGCTTCCCTTTCCCTTCCGGCCCGTCAAGTAGTGCTTGCTTGCACGCTTTCTTGCTTTCTTACCGTCTCTCCTCCTCGGTCTACACTGCGTCTTCTCTCGTAAGGCACTCAACTTTACTACCGACTGTCATGGAACAAAGACATTTACCCGCCCAAAGCGCATCGCCATCGCCATCGCCATCGACTTTTCATCATATATCTTGACCGCATGTCCTACACATGCAAGACATGTCATGTCATGTCCTCTCTCCTGCGAGCCTGCAGACCAAGGAAGAAGAGAACGCCACGTATGGTTGGGCTGGCATGCTCATGCCATGCTGGCTGGCATCATGCCTGCTTCTATGGCGATTTCTCGATTGCTCGATTGATGTCGATGCCGATGCCGATGCGAACAAGTGTGAATGACAAGACAACGCGGCCCAATCCGTTCATGCACAGCAGTAGTAGCCGCACTGTACATCAACATCAACAACTAGTCAGTACGGACTCGCGAGCATTGCGATCGCAATATCACAAAATCACAAACGCCATCTGTCCTTGGTGCAACTTTTCGAGTCGTGTAGCTTTTCTCTTTCTTCTTGCCTGTCCTCAAGCTTCCCATCTCTTCCCGTCTTCAACTGCCAGCCGTACGCTAGGGATCGTGACACTATCGACGACTTGCATGAAGGATTGCCAATGGTTTGGGAAAACTCTTCGACGCTTGGAATTTATCTCTTTCACTCCTGTGTTTTGTTGCGGTTCTGTAGACCGCTGTTTGGGATGGTAAGCGAATCGTTAAATGTTTCTGTCGTGCGCGCGTAGGTGTTGAGGAGACGAGAGTGGTTCTTGTTGCGCAATTCGCAACTGCCATAACCGATCGCAGTCTGCGCGTTTACTTGCAACTCTTCAAGTCGTCTTGAGGGTGATTTTTATCTGCGACCGCCTTCAACACAGCACTCAGCCTCGCCTTGAAAAGTAGCACATTTACATTCACATGTCAAAGAGGCTCTGGCCACAACGTTGCGCCGCACCGCACCGCCGCCAACTCCCGCAAAAAAACCCATACCAAGTATCCACCACCACCACCCACACGGGAAAATCGGTATCCACTCCCACATTGCACGTTTTCTCACGATCCCCAAATCTTGGTCGAACACTTGCTCTACCGGAACTCTCTTTCTCTTGCTTGACTTTGCTTGTCAAGTCAAGGCCTTTTTCCCCCTACATTAGCGCCAATACTTTTCACCGCTCCGCGCACTACTGGCCTTGTTTCTCTTCCGACTCTTCACGACCTTACTACTACTACTGCTACTGTTACTACTACGACAGCACACCACACCACAAGACAAGCCGCACGGTCTTCCAAGAGGAAAAGAAGAATCAGCCCAACGAGCGAGCCTCTCTGCGCCGCGTGTGTGCTTTGTTTGGTCATTCGGGATTTTTCTCTCTCTCTCTGCCTGGTCATACACTCGCACTCACACGCTCCCACACCGCGAGACACACCCACCACTTGGCCGGCTATAGCGCTTCTCTGTACTTGCAAGACAAGGAAGAACGACAAGGCTCCCCAGTGTCTTGCTGCCATCGCCACTTGACGGGAATATTGTGTCAGGCCTCCTTGACCGCTGCTTTTTTTTTTTGCCCGACTCTCGCGCGACCGCCATCACTTCGAAAATGGAGGGCATCCGCTGCGTCTTGCTAGACATCGGTGAGTTGTGTGCGTGTACTGTGTGACTGTCGTGTCTGCTTTCCATGCTCCACTGGCCATGATGGACTTGGCTCAGGCAGCAAAGCAGGATCAAAATCTCCTCTTGCGACGATTTGTCTGGTTGTCTCGCCTTGGTGCTCCAGTGGATTTTGCTCTGGACTTGCTCTGCGTGATAGGAGGCGTCACCTATCTTTGTGACCGTATTTGGCGATCATGAGGATGATAAAGATCTTGATAAATGTCCGGAAGCTTACTTATGTTTTCTGTCTTGTAGAGGGAACGATCTGCCCGATCTCGTTCGTCAAAGAAACACTGGTAGGTCTTTTTCCTGATCACATCGATTCTTTCTCTTCCCGCACTCCTGAGTTTGTACACGGAAAAGGGAGACCACAATCGTCCAAGGGAACAATACCCTTTTGCCCTCCATATCCCGCGGTGTTACTCAAATCTCTCACCACATGTCGAAATCACCACAAAGACAAAACTAAACCCACACTCTCCCCTCCAGTTCCCCTACGCCCTCGCCGCCCTCCCCACCGTCCTCGCCACGCAATGGGACTCGCCAGCTTTCATCCCATACCGCACCGCCTTCCCCGCCGAGCACGCCTCCTCGCCCGCCGCCCTCGAAGCGCACGTCCGCGACCTGACAGCCCGCGACATCAAAGTCGCCTACCTCAAGAACCTGCAAGGCTACCTGTGGGAGGACGGGTACGCCAGCGGCGCGTACGCCACGGATCTCTTCGCCGACGTCGTTCCTGCTTTGAAGGCTTGGAGGTCCGAAGGTAGGGAAGTGGCGATTTATAGCAGCGGGAGCGTTTTCGCGCAGAAGTTGTTGATGAGGCATGTTAAGACGGGGGAGGAGGGGGGAAAGAATCTTTCGGAGAATTTGGAGGGGCTTGTTTCGGGCGGGTGGTTTGATACTGTTAATGCTGGGCTTAAGGCTGAGAGGGCGAGTTATGTCAAGATTGCGGAGGCGTTGAAGGTGAGTCTTGCTCTGGGGTTGATGGTCCTTGTGAGGTTGGTCGGGGAGTATGCGGTGCTAATTGTCTGTTTTCTGTTTTAGCTCGAACCTGCTACCATCCTCTTCCTCAGCGACAACGTCAAGGAGGTCGAGGCCGCGATCGCTGCTGGTATGAAGTCTTTGGTGGTCGACAGGCCTGGCAATGCAGTGCTGTCTGAGGACGACAAAGACCACCATCAAGTGGTGGATACTTTTGAGAAGATCTCTCAAATCTGAATAACCCAGGGAATTGGAGGAATGGAAGCAAGACGAGTAAGCTAGAAGGCAAGAGGCTCTGAGCCTCATGTGAATGTTATCGAAATATATCCATGCCAGCAAATCAACATCTTGCTACTGCACGGTATCTGCCAACCCATCAACCCAAAGCCCTCTCAGCAATAGCCCACCAATTATCCTTCTCGTACCCAGACTCGACAACAACGCCACCAGCCTCCCTCACATTCTCTTCCAATTCGCCCTGCCTGTAAAGATGATAGTACCGATGGAAAGTCCTATCGCTCTCCTGTTGCTGCTGCTCTCCCTCCGTCTCGCCCTCCTTCTCGCCCTCCCCCTCACCACCACCACCCTTCTTCCCCCTCCTCCCCTTAACCTTCTTCCTAACCTTCCCCTTCATAACCCAAGGCACCATAACATCCTGCTCGCCGCCCTCTCCCCACCCCCTCCGACTCCCCTCCTGCTCCAGCGCCCAGACATAAACCAAAGCCTTCCCCCCGGGTCTGAGGTGCGCGAGGATAGAAGCGATCGCTTCGGAGCGCCGCTCGCTGGTTGAGAGGTGGTGCACGACGGCGATGGAGATGGCGAAGTCGAAGGCGTGCGCGGGGTGTGGGAGGGCGAGGATGTCGGCTACGGCTACGGCGTGCGGTTGGTGTTGGGCGGCGATGGCGGCGAGGTTGGTGGATCTGTAGGGGGAGAGAATGGTGAGTTATTAAAGGATTTGGTTTTGTTACGCGTTGATTCGTAGCTCGTCCTCTGTAATCAAGAGGTTGTCGTTCCTTGCTCCTGCTCCTGCTCCTGTTGTAATTTTTTTTTTTCTTCTTGGGAGCCCGGCATGGATCGAGAGCCACAGTTGTAACACGCGTCTCTCTGTCCCAAAAGTAGGCGAAGACTTTCACTCCGTCCCAACAGCCCTTCCCCGGAACTATCGACTCTCAATCAAAATCAAAAAAAGAAAAGAAAAGAAAACAACAGGAGATAAAAGGAAAACCACTAGTGACTAACCGATCAGACGCAACAATAAACACATCCCGATTCACAGCCAAGTACTTGCCATTCCCACAGCCCACGTCCAACCCGACGGAACCGGGCTCGAGGTTCTGCAAGAAGCGTTCGATGATGGGCCAGGGCTGTTTCGGGGAGGAAGAGGAAGAAAGAGATCAGTTTACTTGTTTCTTGTGGTTTTTCGTATTGTTATATGTATGGAGAGCTATAGTGAGGGAGAGAGGAAAAGTTGAAGAGGTTGTAGGGGTTTTTTTTCTTCTTCTTTCTTTCTTACTTTTTTCTTCTTGATGTGCTCGAAAAGGGGATTGGTTCGACGATGATGATACTGATGATAGAGAGAGAAAAATAATTTGACGTGGAACTAGTACCTACTTTATACCTCGTCGAAGAGAAATGCGACGCAATCTGCTCGTAGACGCTGTGGACGTGTTCTTCCTCGTACGCTTCTTCGCCGGGGTAAAGAGTGGCGGCGGCGGCGGCCGGGGTGGTAGGATCTTGGGTCGCTTCTGTAGACATTGTCGTTCGTGAGGTCGTGAGGCAGGCCTTTAAGGAATTGTCTTCACCTTCTCGGGAAAAAAGTCATGTGATGTCGTGATCTCTCATAGGTGAGCGAGTGAGGTGATGTGATTCGATGTTCGCGAACCATTATTTTTGGAGATGGTCTGTGCGGGGATTTCTCGCTCTCGCTCTGGATGGTCGATTTTGGACCTCACTGTTTCTTTCCTTTGTTCTAAGTCGGACATGTTGGATTTCGTACGGGACGACTACACGAGGTGCGACGCAGTGCATTGCATGTTGGAGCTGTCTCGCCTATTTCCTCATTGTCATGCAGCAGCAGAGCAATCTGCACATTCCCGGCTTTGTTCGCAAATAAGCCACTTGCCCTTCCCATGAAGCGAACAAGATGTCCTTTCAACAAACATGCGCCAGCGATGAAGGTGAGATTGCGCGAGAGCGGTGATCAAAGAGAGAGAGCGGTGCGAAATTAGATGAAGAGGTACCATCATTATATGAATAAATTATACTGTACTGTAGCAGCAGTCGTGATTCTCATTGTGCTGACAATGGATGTCTGGGGAATAATAATAACAAGAAAGAAGAATAAGAAAAAAAGAAAAGAAAAAAGCCATCAGTCGTGTGTCTGGGCGTTAGAGAGACAATAGGCAGGACATAGAAGAATAGTAAATAAGGAAAGGAAATGACAAAAGGGAAAAGTGCTTCGCAATAAGGAAGCGTAAAAGTGTCCGCCTTCTCTCTCTCCGATCTCTCTTCTCTTCCTCGTTTCTCTCACTCACACACTCACTCTTCATCTTTTCTCTTCTTCTTGTCGGTTGACATCCTGCAAAGGCAAGCAAGCAAGCCCTTTGCATTCCCGTCTCTTTATCTTCCTCTTTTCATCCGTCTGAGACATTGATTGTCCGACGCACACACGCATCAGCTTCTTCCTCCCCAGCAAACAACTTCCACAACTCTCAAAGCTGGTCTTTGCCCCCCCCAAGAGTCTCAAGCATCAGACCCTTGACAGAAATTCCTTTCACCGAAAACTAGCAGAAACAAAAGACCATCAACAGCCATGTCGAAAGCCTACAAGCAACTCGGAAAGGTCGCCGATGGCCGAATCCGCAAGAACTGGCCCAGGGCACCGCCCTTTGTTGGACCGTTCGCGACTCTTCACTCCGGATGCAAAGGATTCGAGAACCTGTTCGAGCCGAACATGGATCCCGACCGCTTCAAATATGTACCTTTTCAGGAATTCGTGAGGGTGTCTTGTTACCAGAACGCGATGCTGCAGTGCTTGCTACACGTCCCCGAATTCATCCGCTACCTGTCCCGGGAGGAGAGGTGTAAGAACGAAAGTTGCCACGCCACCGACAAGAAACTTCTCTGTCTTTGCGTGTATTGCGCTCTCGGTGACCTGGCGCGACACTACTGGACTTCCACGAACGCGGAGTTCAGGCAGGAGAAAATCAGGGCTTTCCGCGAGGCCGTGCATAGGCATGTCATATGGCCCAAGGAGGACGATGATGATTCTTCCGATGATGAGGATGAGATTCCTGATCCCACTCCAGAAGATCCGAACAATGCTTCGTACCGACTTCTGGGGCCGGGGGAACAGCGCGACACCCACGAGTACTTCTCCGCTTTGGCCCACATGCTTCATTTCATCAACGAACACCGCATTGATCGTCTCAGGTAAGACCTCCCTCCATCGTCGTGACGTAAACCCCTGCTGCCAAACGGCGTAGAGATTGGTCTCAGTCCGTTGACCACAGAGAGCTGACTTTTCCACAGGCCAAGTGATGCGATGTATGTCAAGAATGTAGCCATCGACCGGTTGTTTGAGGTCAAGCTCAAGAGGCAATGGACCTGTCAGAGCTGCAACGGAGCCACCCGGAGACGGGGAGCCGACTGGGGCCTGCACGTTTCAATCCTTCGCCGGGAGAGAAGGGACGACCCCATCAAAAGGTTGAGTGAGCATATTCGAGAACACTTCAGACCCGACAACATCGCAAAAAGATGTAATTCGGCAAAATGTGGTGGCAGAAGGAGTGCCGAGAGGGAGTTCATCTCCAGTGGCCCGGAGATCCTAATATTCCAGGCAAATCGGACAGATTATGACAAGGACCGTGGGGTGCCATACAAGAATACTGACCGAGTGCCACTCGACAAATACTTGGATCTGTCGGAACACACTACACCGACGATCGGCGCTGAGCCTAAGATGGCATTGAGGTATAAGCTTTTCGGAGTTGTGTCTCATGCCGGTGCAAACCCGACAAGTGGACACTACATCGCGACAGTGAGGTGCCGGAATGGAGTCGATTTTGCGCAGATCAGCGACACTGTCATCACTGATGTGGCAGTAGACAGAGCGTCTCCCACCTTGAACATAGATGACGCGGTAAGCCAGTCGTATGTCCTGGTGTACCAGAAGATCGGTGGCGAGATGGTGAGACGTATATAGATCCATCAACCGCAAGTTTGTGTCGTTGCCATCAAATTCAATGATTGAAGCAAGTGAGCGTGCCACCGAGAGTGTGATGTCGAAGTGATGAAGGTCTCCAACCCGAAGTCGACGTGTTGTAGTGTATTCGAGGTCAGCAACAGTCCGGGTCCGTGGTATGTCCAGTAGCTATGTTGTCAAGTATGGTGTCGAGTGAGCTGGACCTGATTGAAGTCGCCCCACGTTACTCGTCGAAGCCAGGCGAAGAAGCTTCCATCTGCACCGTTGTAGCTCCGTGCTTGGACACTCTTGAGAGTTAGCCGAGTTGGGAGATCCATCCGACTTCTGCATTGCGTAACAGGCAAGTCAGATCACAGCTTCGGCATCTCCGGAACATCCTCAGGATCCAACTCCAACGGATGCCGAGTCGAGAGATTCGACGGCCGCCTCAGACTCGGAAAACTGCCCGACCTCATCGGCGGCGTGAAACCGTGCGGCGAAGTAGGCTGGCTTCCACCACCTGCACCTACACGCGCCGACTGCATTCGCTTGGGCGCCATGGCATGGTCGCCGTGGATGACCTGGCCAGCGAAAGGCGAGGCGGTGATGATCGTGTCTGCAGACGGTGTGGGTGGGGGCGTCGGCGAGTGCGACCGGAAAAGAGGGTGGATGTGGGCTTCTTGGCTGCTGGAGCTGTTGGAGCTGTTGCGGTGGAGGAGGAGAGGAGGCACGGGGAGGGTGTCGGTTGAGTCGTTGGCTGATGTCAGTCTCAAGGGCGATTGCATGGGCGAGTCGGGGAGGGGGTGTTTCTCGGGCTGAGCTTCGACTGAGGGGAAGGGTCCGTCGAGGGGTTTGGCGGGAGAGACTGGGCGGCTACCGGGAATGGGTTCTAGCTTCTTCTTGTTCATGCCGGTTGTTGGACTCGCCACGAACGGGTTAACGAAGCCCTGCTCGACCGAAGACGTATCCCAAGTCTCGAATCCGTCACCGCGGCAGGAGATCTCGAGCGAGTTGTTCTCGCGTGTAGCAGCAAAGCTTCCCGATTCTCGCGGCGTGGGCGTATGAGTAAGCATCAGCTTTGTCCGGGATGTAATAGGTCGAATCGCCTGTTGGATTGAGTGCCTCAGCGTAGATGCGTTGGCGTGGTGCGTGGACAGTGTAGGCGAAGTAACTTCGAATGTCGATCGCAGGAAAGGCGAGGCGCTCGGTGATGAAATTGACTTGAGAGGGAAAGAGAGTGATCTCTTGGTTGATCTGGGCGAAGGCTGTGACTCGACGGTCGATTCGACGTGCTCAGAGGGGACCTGCTCGCGTTTGCGGAGCGAACGGAAGATGTGAAGCATGGTTTGGGCGACCATGTTGATTGTCCAGACGACGAAACCGGCTAGTACGGGACCGTGCGAGCTGTCAAGATCGTTGTTTGTGTGGATGGAATCGACTTTAGTCCAGCCTAGGACGTAGATGGAGAGGACGCTGGCTGTGATAAAAAGGACAAAAGATGTAGCACTGAGCGAGAGTTGGAGAGTCCTGCTTGTCCTCGATCGAGCAACGAGCGAGAAGATGACGATCCCGATAAGAATGATCAGAACGATGAAGTCGAAAACGACGGCAGCGAGTGTTGTGGCGAAGATGGGACTTGAATTGGGAGTGATAGTCGCGAGGCGTGTGATGATGGCTGTCAAAGCAATTTGGGTGGCGGTCGAGAGTACGGCGAGTCCAAAGGCGGTCCTTTGGGCCGTGCCTTCTTTAAGAGAAAAGGCCATTGGGGGTTGGATGCAGCGTGGCGCGTCAATCACAAAGCGATGGCTAGCAGACCAGAAAAGCGACAGGTCGGATCAGGATCCGGATTGTATTTGTCGAATTCATGGAATCGACAATCTCCCAGTTGCAGCGAGTTTCCCAAGGATCGTTGGCGGCGAAGGATCCGTCGAGAAAGGTGAGCAGTAAGGCGCAGTGCAGTGCAGTGGTCGTTCGAGAGGAAGTAGGCAGTTGTTGTGTCTCGGATAGACAGAGGCGAGACGCGAGACCCTTGTTGTCAATCGGTGGCAGATGCGAGCGGGCGGACGCAACGCGAGAATGATAGGCGAGAGGGAGCCGAGAGGAAATGCAGAATGACAGCGAGGCGGCTGCAGACACGGTGTAATAGCAACCACATCGGGATGACTTGGCGTCCGTTCGCATGTTCCACGAAGGCTGAACGCGCTGGTGTCAGGTAACCCTTGTACCGACTTGCAGGAGGGAACCCGGGAGGGCGAGACAGCCACGGCTCACGTGCTCCACCTGCGTCGATGTCGATGTTGGAACGCGATCATCTTCAGAGGTGGGGAAGATGGGGAATTAGCAATGATGCCCATGTTGCGGATGGAGATGATGGCAGCCGGTGATGGTGGAAGAAACGGGCAACGCGTCGACGTTGGTAGCGCTGACGGATTGAGCCTGACAGGGATACCCAGGACGAGACGAGAGAGCATCGCTGTGTAGAGCCGCCCAAGAGGGAGCAGATCACGGGCGAGACGATCAACAACGTCAACAACGCGACTGCGGTCTGTTTGGCAGTCCTTGGGCTCCGCAGTCTGTCGTATAATAATTAGCATATGCATGGGTGACCCCCGAACGGGATTCGCGGATAGCGTGAGATGGCTGCCGCCTCGCCCAAACGGCCGGCCAACGGTTTACCGGGGAGTCGAAATGCGTGCGGCATCCCGGCACCTGGAACTGTTATGCTTTGGCGAGTGACCATTGGCTTGCCACTCTTCAGCAAGCGTGATGAGGTGAGTATAGCACACGTATAGCACGTATAGCAGTCAGATGGTAAGTGAGGTGAGCGAGGCGTCACATGAGAATCGTCAGACTGGCCTTGAGGTTGGTAGCTTTCCACACCACGGCCGCGGCTCCGTGTAGAGATTCTGCTAGTTCTGCTAGTCTCCTTTGATGTCGTTCAATGGCTGAAGTGCAAGCCCTGCCTGCGGTAATTCGCGTGGCCCGGAGAGTGCAGAGTGGAGCTTTGTGGAAACTTCCCAGAGCATGGCAAAAGGCCTCGGCCCTGCGTCCACCATTCTGAATTCCTGACTTGTGGACCATCCACCGACTATACTTTCTCTCCAGTGGTCTCCACTCCAGGATCACCTTGGATCATCGACTAGCGCAGGTACGCTCGCTCTAATCGGGCCAGGTACGACAGCAGGACAGGTCACCGCAGGTCGATTATCGTGACGTGTCTGCAGGCTTGGCCCGAGAATAGATCTTACAAGGAGACACAGCCGTCGCACAGCCCGCCACAGCGTGCATGATTGCAGTTGCCAGTAGTCGCCCCGTCTGCCTATTCGTCGTTTGATCATTGAGACGCGGGTGCGGTGCAGTTGGCTGGCGCGGAACTGCACGTTGCCAGCCGCCCGACACAAGGGTCTGAGGATGGGAAGGGTACGGTAGGTAGTATTATTGAGTTGAGTGCGACGAGAGTACCAACCTAGCAGTAGTGGTGATGATGGTGGTGAGGGAAATAATACGCAACCTTGGAACCATTGGGAGTCGCTATCGATCGCAACTCTGCTGTGCGATCGAGGGTGACGTTGGAGCAGATTGATGCTGCTGAGACGGATGTCTACGTGTTGTGTTGCGCAGAGTTAATGGAAGGATCGGGTCAATGTTGAGGGCCTTGACCACCGACTGCTCCCTCGACAGGGCAATGAATTGATGTGGAAAGTCAAGAGGAGTTGGAAAGACAAGGCGTACTCACACTAGAAGACCTTGGACGCTGGTGAGACACTCTAGAAGGCGCTGACAGTCCGTGTGATGCGAGCAGACAGCGAAACAGACACCCTCTCATATGTGATAGACAGCCGTTACACACTTCTAGCGCCAGCACACGCGCGCAGGAAAAACCAACCAAGGCAACGCAAGGGCAGCGGCGGACTCACGGACACGGACACACTCGCCTCTCGCGTGCGTGCGTGCGTGCGTGCGTTTGTCGCAGCATCTGCAATAACAACAACAACCATGTCTGTAATGTAGCAGCAACACAACCTGAGGCTACCAACGGTATTCACCACCTCCAAGTCAAGGCAATCCTGTCCTCAACATACCCAAAAACAACGTCGCATGATTCGAGCATTTCCTCTTCCAGCCTTGCTTCCAGCTTCGCCAAAAACAAATCTTACTCCTCTCAGCCATTTCCAAGTTCCGTCTGTCAAAATTGCCAGGGCCTACCTGTCAAAAAACGCCAATCATTAATTGATTATTGCTGCCCACACACCACCGTCACCACCACTAACTACTACACTACAAGACGAACTTGTTCGTGCCGCCGAGACACACGAGCTCACTTACTTTATTACTACTGTACACACTAGTAACTCGACTCGAGAGACACATACGCGAAAGAGCAAACGCTTCCATCTTTTCGTTATTTTCCCCGCTTCATCCGGTTTCCTGGGTGAATGGAATTACTGTATGTATGGTACGACAGGAAACAGAAAAAACCGTTTTTTTTTGCTTTAGGGCTGCTGCTTTGCTTTGCTGTGGCGATGTCACTACGCAGTGCTACATACTACTGTAGGGATGTATCGGTTGTCGGCTCGCTGGCCGACTCGAGCGTGTTCGTGGGTTTCCATGTCTCTCATCCATTAGACAAGACAGGCAGCCGTCAGTCTAGTGTCTGTCTGTCGAAATCGATCCTTCCCTTCGGCCATGCTGTCGGCGTGTCTACTATGTATGTGGTGATGATCGAAGTTCGGTGAAACCTCGATTCGTGAACGTGTTCGAGGGACTCTCATTCTCACTACTACTGCCTTACCTTACTGTGCCTGCTCAGTCTCGTAAGGTGTTGAGACATTCCCCATCATAACAATGTGCATGCACATCCGGTCGAGATTCGGCGAGATCTTGTCAGTCAGTCAGGCAGTCAGTCAGTCGATTCTTTCGTTTCTCGCCATGTGGCAAGACAGCCTCATTGGCATGTTCTCCCCTCTTGTGTTGGATCTCTGCCTGTCATGTTACATGTTACATGTAGGGTCTGGGTGGGTTTGATGCTGTCGAGGTGTCTACTTACCTCTACGTGTAGACTTTCCTGTATGTATCATGGGCTCTTGACACTCAGTTTGTGATTTGAGGCATTCTTATACATGTACAGATTTTTAGTAGTAGTAGTAGTAAAGACAAGAGCAGCCAGGAAAGTACAGCCTCGTAGGTATTATGGCATTATCGTCGGAAAGTTGACCTGAGGTGCTTGATACCTATATCCCATCCCATCCCATCTTCTTCTCCTTTCAGCTACCTACCTACCTAATATAATTCCGCCACCATGTACACTCCAGCCAACTTCACAGACAACCATACCGGTCCTACACCTCCCCCTCCAACAACAACAACACCAAAGTCAATACCAGCACCAACACGAAAAAAATCACCCCCTCACCTTCCGATAACTAGGCGGCCTAACCCAAGTCTTAATCACCTTCCCACCCCAAACCGGCACCAAGCTCGCCGCGCAAATAGCCCCAAACCGCCACCAGAACCCGAGGTCCAGCATCCAATGCAAATCAAAGTAATCGCCCAAAAAGGGCAAACTGGCGAAATAGATCCCCGCCGTGGCCAGGATCGTGGCGTACATGGCCGGGTGCCACGTCGTGATGCTGGCGGCGACCATGATGAGCTCGTTGACCACGAGCGCCGAGTAGGACAGCAGCACCATGCGCGAAAAGGGGCCCGTGTCGCCCGTTTCGGTCGTGGGGTGGGACGTTGTCGGGGCGGAGGAGTGGAAGCGCGGGACGAGCAGTTGGGCGCCGCCTTGGATTATCAGGCCTTGGTAGATGGAGATTGCGACCCAGATGAAGAAGGTGCGGTAGCTGAGGGATTTGCCCGAGGTCAGTTCTTTGTAGAGTTCCGGGTAGAGGTTGGCGAGCCCTTCGTCGACGTCGCGGTCTAGCACGAGCGAGAAGACCGGCATCATCGTGTAGATTGTGGCGTAGCCGACGAGCAGCCAGTCGCGGTACAGGGCTACGGGCTCGAAGGCGGAGCCGATGCTGAAGACGGTTTGGCAGACTGAGATCAGCAGGCCGCGGTGGATGACGAACTGGGCGAGTTTGGCGGAGCGCTTGTAGCTGTTGCGGCCGTGCCAGACGAGGAGTTTTGTCAAATGTGCGAACTGGGTTATGGAGAAGTCGGCGGCGAGGGAGGCTTGGCGGCCTTCTTTGCCTACGATTCCTACTCCTACGTCGGCGGCTTGTATCATGCTGACGTCGTTGCCGCCGTCGCCGATGCAGGCTATCCGTTTCTTGGTGAAGGCTCGGATAAGGAGTGCTACGCTGGCTTTTTGGGTGGGCGAGCAACGGCAGGCGATGACTGCGGGGAGCTTCACTGCTGTTGAGATGAATGTTGAGCGATAGTGGGTTAGATAGAGTGCGAGGCTTTGACCATCGATCAGAAGCGCTGCGTTCGGGCGGTTAGCGAGAGGTGCTAGGGCATCAAGTGCAATATCTTTCCGCTTTAGTCCAGCGATGGTGTGTATGTGCTGCCCACGAGAGACGAGCTTGGAAGAGACAGCTACACAGCGCGCTGTCTCGACTTTGTCACCCGTCAGCATCCAAATCTTGATGCCTGCGTTTCTCAACAGCTCGAGGGAGGGCTTGACATGCGGCTGGAGCTTGTCTTCGACACCGGTCACACCGAGAAGCTCAAGATTGTGCTCCAGATGTTGCTTGACGACGCTTGCCATCTCGCTGTCTCGATTGGCCAGGTTCATGGATGCTTCAGAGTATGCCGCAGAGAAGGCGGCGTACTGCTGAGCACTCAATGGCTTTCGCCCGATTACCAGCGTACGAAGTCCTTCACGGGCCATGTTGCCGGTTTCTTCATCCAGCCAATCGTTGGCGGCGACGATGGAAGTCATGACGGTGTCCGCACCCTTCTGGAAGAACACGATCTCGTCGTCGTCACCCTGTTGACTGCTGGTAGCGAAACGCTGGAAGCGAACGACGATGCCCATGCGTTTGCTGTCTGATGTGAACGGGAAGACATTGAGTACTTCCACTTTCACTACGTTCCGCCCGTCCGCCGAGAATTGCAAAGTGATGCTCTTGCGGTCGCGGTGTGCCAGACGAAGGCCGACCTGCTCTGTCCACTGCACGATGGCGATCTCATCTGGCGACGAGGCCTGGTACGCTGTCACAGGCTGGCCACTCTCGTCTTCCTCGGCTGTGGGTGTGACGTTGTGACATAGTGCCAATGCAAGGACAAGATCCCTCACTCGAATACCAATCTCACGCCTTGTTCTGGTCGCACCGCTCAAGGCATCGAAGCTCGCAGATGGAGTGAATAACGCTTCGGTATTCCCAGTGTTGTCGGAGAAAGCCTGACGAATGTAGCTGGTGACTTCTTCCATGGCGTCTCCGCCGTAGCTGACAGTACCAACATGCACCTTCTTCAGCTCCATCTCGTTGCTGGTCAAAGTTCCGGTCTTGTCAGACAGTAGATATTCAATCCTGCCCAAGTCTTCGGGTATTGTCGAAGTTCGGACCACAGTACCGGGGATCCCGGGATCTCGGTGGATGAACCAAGCATAGACAGACTTTCCCATATCCAGGTTGACACGCAAGCTGATTGGCACAATTGTGCTGAAAAGAATGAGGAAGCGCATGACTGCGACGTACCACGGTCTTCCTTCATGCGTGTCGAAGCCTTCGAAGGCGACCAGCAAGAATGACAAGAAAGCGGTAAGGAAACATAGGATCTTCGTCAAAGAATTGATCTCGAGTTCTAGAAGCCCAGTCTTGGATCGTGATGCTGATGTGCCGAGAGCCGCACGGGTCTGAGGCCCGGTGTATATCACCACCGCGTGCACAGTCGTGCTTGATGCCAAAACGGTGTTTGCCCAAGCTGTGTTGTCGATGTTCAGCGGACTTGACTTGGGTGTTGCTACATCGTTGTTGCCTTGATCGTCAACAGGGGGATCGTAGGCGGCGCGAGACTTCGAAATGAGCTCGATTGTACCGACAAAATCGTTGACTCTCTTATCCGGCTTGCCTGCGGTTATGCGAAGCCGACCGTACTCGCTCTCAGGCAATGTCTGAGCCAGTGGAGAGGCCAATCTCAGCTTCCAGTCTGTTTCTCCATCCAGCTGGTCTGTCCGAATGAAAGCTTCTCCTCCACCACTCGGATCAGCAGAGGTGGTTTGGTTTTCTGGCTCTTCACCTTTCAGTGTCTCAGCCTGGAGCAGCTCCGGACTACGTTCGCCAAATTCCATTAATGCCTCTGACTTCCGTCCAGCGGAAAGCGGCTCTTCAATCGATGCGCTTGCTTCTGACGAGAAGCTCTTCAGTATGATCACATCGGCTGGAACGCGCTGATCCTTCTCTAGTACAACAACATCGCCAACTGCAAGATCCTTGGAAGCCTTGAATACTTCCGTGACTACTGCAGATGGGGTATCCATGTCCTCTACGGCCTGCTCTTCGCGGTCCGCCTGGCTGACACGATCCTGATCCTCCGCCCGTCTCTTCTTTCCCTTCTTGCGTTCTTTCATTTTGCTGACTTTGCTCTTGCGATCCACATCTTGTCCACGTGCTCCGCTGTCGTCCAGTCGCAGGACCATGTATGGTTCGCTGTTGGCCTCATTGTCTCTCTTTCTCCTGTAAACGTCGTCGTATGCCTCTTTACTGAGAGTGATGCATATCACAAAAGCCAAAGGCGCGATGTAAGTGCTCAGGTAGCCTATACGGAGCGCTGGGATAGTCTGCGACAGGGCGACGAGGAGAAAGTACATGTTGATGAAGAACTTGAACTCGTTGTACAGCGTTCGTGGGAGGAAGGACCAAGGGGTATATTTGGCGTGTGAGACTGCATTCGCAGGGAAACGAGCACCTTGCTTCTGGGCAGCAGAGACGATGCGTTGCGCCGAAGGATCATGCTCCTCCTCTGGCTCTTCGATAGCGTTTGCAGGCAGAGCTATTGAGGTGCTTCGCTTGCCTGCGAATGAAACGTATTTCCATACTCCCTCTCGCTGACTGGTCTCAGGAAAGACATCCAGGCTTTGATGCGACAATCGTCTTGAAGTGCCGTTCATCATAGGCGCATCGTCTCCGTCCACACCGCCGCCCTCTCGTTTCCTCGCGGCATCGTCGGTGTCAAGGAGGGCCTCCATGTCTTCGTCTTCTGCTCGCGGCCTCCTTCGCCCACCAAAGCGGAGGGTCCGTAGTGGAATCTGACTGCCATAATCGTGGCTTTGGCGACCGGCGCTGGTCTGGCCGCGTGACAGTGTTGGAGCAGCGGATGTTGCAGGGTCGAGTTCGTTCAAGTCGAGGTCCAAATCGGAGTCATTGTCGTTGTCGTCGTAAGGGTCGTGCGGCGCGGCCGAGTTCGAATGGCCGTTGGAAGGGTTCATGCCTCATCAGCCAGATCGGGTGTTTATTGACCGATTTAGTTCATGGCCATGTGAATGTGGTGTTCTCAAAGGTGATGTAACGATCGCGGCCTCAGTAGGTGGAAGAGTATAAAATTGGATAGAGTCTCGGGGAGGGATGTGGCGAGTTCTTTGTGTATAGCAGGTAGGTATGTATGCTGCTGCCTCCTGTAGGGACGGTGTATGAGGCAACCGTTTCAACTAACTAATCCCAAGCGTTGATGCCACCAAGTTTAACGATCGGCCCTTGACACAAGACGCGTGCATACGGGAGCCGAGGCGGCCGATCTTAGTACCGTGTCTGCTGGGTGGTGGATATATCGAGACAGTGTACGTGTTTAAAACAAGTATACCGTCCCAATTAATAAGTCCCTTGGAGCGTAGGACTTAGTCTTAGAACTACTGCAGCGAGCTGGCATCTCGATGTCATCTCCCTATAATTGCCTCCTATTCACCAACCCTTCCAGTACAATACCACTCTTCGCGCAGGCAGCCTGGAATGCTCGCTGTGTACTAATAAACCATCGCATTCGATTCGCTTTTGCGCGCGCCCCATGCCCTTCCTTGTACAGGTAAGCGCATCGCATCTCCATCCCCGTCCGCAAAGGGATGCTACCACATATGGGCCCGACTGCTGCTGCATGCATGAGCCAGCTGGCGCTCGACTGCTAGCCCAGAGCTATCCCTCATGCGGTAGCGACGACGAGCTGACCCTCGCCCAGTATTAATACCTACATTGCATCTTTCCTTTCCTCTCCAGCGTTCGCGTCGCGTCTTTTGATCGCACACTACTATGGACGACGATGCTTTCCCCAACTTCGGCAACGCCTACACAGGCGCCTCGCCTTCGATCACGCCCTCGCCATCTTGGAACCCTGCGCTCAGGCCAGATACCGAGCCTGAGCAGGATGTGCAGCTTGCACAGAACGAAGAGCCTGAACATCCTGCGATTAAACAGCTGGCAGGCGGCGACGACGACGACTTCTTCGATCGCTATCAGGAGCCTACGCCCCGAAAGAAACGACCCGAGACGCCCAGCGCTGTCGAAGAAGCCACATATCAGCCCGATTCACCTGTGCAAACGCGGAGAATAAGTGTCGACGAGGAACAGGCGACCACATCTACAGCTGTTTCACAGGGAACTGGCGTGCAACCTAAGACTGAGGCCGACGTCGAAGCACCCATCAGTCACCACGATCACACTGTCCAGGACGAAAGCGCGGCGCAGGATGAAGATGCTGCAGTCTTTGGACCAGACGAGACTCTTGAAGAGCAAGCTTTGGGATTGGAGGAACACATGCCTGGTGTAGACAACGAGGCACAACCCGAAGCGGTCGAACAAACAGATCAGCCTGTTGCTCAAGAGGAGAACCACAGACCAGAAGAGAACTATGACTACCAGGGCGAGGTCACAGAGATGGAGAAGGCCATCGACGAGAGCGCGGAGGCACCTTTGATGGATGATGAGGAGCCTACACCCGTGCCTGGAACTGTCAGCCGTGCCCCGACTTTCGAGGCTCGATCGAGTGGATTTGAAGATGATCTGGACCATCAACACGACCAGTCATCCTCGCATCATACACAGCCAGCCTCGCCATCGATGATTGAGCGCTCCTTTACGACGAACTTCACCGAGCCACCGCAAAACGATTCGCAAGAGTCCACCAACCAGCACAGCCAAACCATCGATCACGATTGGCCTGCCGCTGGCGACGATAAGACCTTTGGAGATCTCTTGGACGACGAAAATGTTTCAGAGGACCAGCATGCGCAGGAAACGACGCTCGACGAAGCCCACGCTATCGAACCAGAATCTGAAACTCCAGCAAACAACCAAACAGTGGAAACTGAATGGCCCGCTGGAGGTGACGACGAGGTTTTTGGTGAGATACTAGGAAACAATGCACCCGCACAAGAATCCGCTCAGTCCCTTGACGGGGCCTCCCAAAAGCAGCAAACCATAGATGAGCAATGGCCCGCTGATGAAGACGACAACACATTTGGAGAGCTATTGGGTGTACAACCGAGCAGGTCAAAATCTCCGGAAGGATTGGCAATCGAAAACGCCAATATTCCGCCTGCACACCGTGTTGAACCACCCGAGGAAGACCTGAACGCCGCCTTTGCAGCAGCTCTTGACGATGACGAAATCCTTGACGATAATGAGCTTGATCCGGCTACGCTTTTCGGCGACGACGATGACGGCCTTCTGGAAGACGACGATTTCTTGGGAGAGATTCTGAACGTACCGGAAGTGCCCTTGCAGCAACAAAGCGCTGCAAAATCATCGTACACTCCAAATGGCGTGCATCACGCGTTTCAGCAACCTACGATCGGCACTCCTGGCGCTCCATTAGTAGAACAAAACATGTCTCGCTCAGGCGGAACGCCCTCAACAGGCCTTTTTGACGTTCACGACCAGCTCACATCTAGTCAAGAGCCCGAAAGACCGGCAATGACAAGCGCCCAGAGCTTTGTCGACAAGGCCAAAGGCGGATACCAGTCACCATATGATCTGCCCATGGAGGTAGTCAAACCTAGGAGACGCCCACAGCAGACGCCACGCGAGTCATCTTCTCAGATGCCAGGCCCTCCTCCCAGGAGCAGTAGCTTCAACCAGACGGGAGCTCCACCCAGCAACCAAGCGACACCTCTACTGCCAAGTCAATCAACCACCCCCTCAATACCGCCAGCTGCAGCGTCGTCTGCAACCCCACCAGTCCCATCTCAGACAACTCCAATGACCGACAGTGGGTTCTTCGCCGACCTCCCAATGAAGCCGAAACTTCGCGCAAGGCCATCTGGAACATATACACCTCAATCAGTGGGTGCGCCTACACCACCGCTGCCTCCACAAGCACAATTTTTGCCCCAACAAGCACCGCCGCCTGTTCGAGCTGGGCCACCCAAGCAGACTGGACCTCCCATGCCATCTCAACAATCTTCTGCACAAGGCGGGCTCACGCAACCAAGCAAATCGCCACTGTTCCCCGAGCAGTCGGCACCTGTTGCAGCTGCAGCGCCTCAAAGCTTGCCCAGTGCTGCAAGAAGTGGTCGCTACAGTCCTGTGAACACAGCCAATGCGGCACCTACGGCTCCCAGTCGCTACTCTCCGGCGCCTGCTCCCAGTGCTCAAGCCAATCCAGTTGCATCGAGATACTCACCTGCTCCGGCCGCCCAGACGCACACCCAGCCAACGCAGCGCTATTCTTCAGCACCGCAACCGTCAGGACCACCACCGTTCAGTCGCGCACCCCAGTCTCAGCCATTTGCCCCAAGAACCAGCAGCCCCCTAGCCATGCATGGCCGACCCTCGAAGTCGCAGCCGGACTTGCCAGATCAGGCCCATGATGTCCCTTCCACACCAATCTCGCCACCTACTGTCAACGGGCTACTTTCACCTGAGCGGAGAGGTTCTACAGGCGCAAAGTACACGCCTCCAAGCACGGGCTCTGATTCCAATGACCAGGGTTACGGATCCTCTCACCCCGCTCCACCTCAGAGGTCGCGCACACAATCACCAGGTGCTGTGATGAAGACGGCTCGAACTGCCTCGGCTGCCTTTGAACGCTCTACTGCTACTAGCCACGTTGCATCGCCCTTAGGGCCTTCTCTCCCGCATGCGGCGGTACAACAACCAACGACAACATCACCACAGAGACCTGTCAAGCTGGCACACAGACGACAATTTTCGCGAGACTTGGCATTTGCTGTGCCCCAGGACGACCGAGCACAGGACCCATTAGAGCGATGGAAGGGTCACCCAATCTTCACGTGGAGCCCCTCTGGAACCATTGTACACAGCTTCCCCAAGCAGTCCGCATTTTATGCTGCTGGTCATGGTCTCCCAAGCATCAAGTGCACACCAGGCACAATCGCCATGGAGGATGCGACCACATTCATGCCCATGAATGAGCGAGACATCAAGTTCCCTGGCCCGCTTCCCGCCCGCAGCAAGGGCAAGAAGAAGGAGCTTCTCTCCTGGATGACAGGAAAAATCGAGGACTTGGAACGCGAGACCGAAAGCGTACTGCTTGACTTCAACTTACCTACGGATGTACAAAAGGGCACAGAAGAGAAGCTCGTGCTATGGAAGATCATGAAGATCTTTGTAGATCACGATGGCGTTCTTGAGGGTACACCTCAAATTGAAGAAGAGGTGCGCAAGGTTCTGTTACCAAACCTTGCTCAATTGGGCCAAGTGGCGGATCTCCAGAGCCCTGGAAGTGCCGCTGCCCAGCCTGACCCAGTCGACGCTTCCGTTCTAGCACAGCTTCGACAGGCCCTTTTCGAAGGGCAGCGCGAGCGTGCCGTTTGGATCGCCGAGGAGAAGAAGCTTTGGGGCCATGCTCTGCTGCTTGCTTCCACCATGGGCCCGGAAATGTGGAAGCAGATTGTCGCATCTTTTGTCCGTTCACAGGTCAGGACTAGCGGAGCGGATGGACGCAGTCTGGCCGCACTCTATCAAGTCTTTGCGGGCAGTGCCGAGGATTGCGTCGATGAACTCGTGCCACCTTCTGCTCGTGCTGGTTTCCTGATGATGAGCAAGACAGACGGCAGCAGAGCAGGCAACCCCTTGGAAGGACTCGATCAATGGCGCGAGACACTGGCGCTGGTCACAAGCAACCGCACGCCGCTCGACACACAGTCTCTTGTTGCCCTCGGAAAGCTTCTTGCCAGCTATGGCAGGTCGGAGGCTGCACACACCTGCTGTATCTTCGCTCGGCAGCTCGCGAAGCACTCTGGTGCTGATGATTCGGAAGCTTCCTTTGTACTCCTCGGAGCCAATCACGCCAAGGGCGATGCCAATCTTGACTCCATCATGCTGACAGAAATTTACGAGTACGCCTCCTCGCTGTCCGCTCCTTCTTCTGTTGCAAGTTACATTCCACATTTGCAGGCGTACAAGCTCGTCCATGGTCAGCAGCTTGCGGCCTACGGTCTGAAGCAGAAGGCAGAAAGCTATTGCAGCCACATCGATTCTGCTATTCGCTCTACAACTAAGCCGAGTGGATACTACAACCAAGCCCTTGCACAGGAGCTCATCAGCTTCAATGCCTTTTTGTCTCAGACTCCACAGACTGCAGGATCTGGTGGCAAGTTCTTCTCTAGACCTGCCATGGACAAGGTGTCTTCTGGAGTTGGCAGTTGGTTCACAAAATTCGTGGCGGGCGATGATGCCGACGCTGATGCCGCAGGCTCTGCGCAAGGACAGGGTGCCGATGGGTCTACCTTCGGTGCTGTAGACACTAATCAGAGCACTATCTCTCGCACCAGTTCTAGCACGGAACTCTACAACCCGATGATGAACAGCAACGGATTGCAGCCTGCCTTCCAACCTGCCTCGGCGCCAGTTTCGGTCCCGCCCTCGGCACCAAGCAGGTATGCTCCTGGAGGTGCAGCATCTGTGCCGCCTCAAACGATGGCCGCTGCCAATCGCTATGCACCGTCAGTGCCATCGCAATTCGCGCCCTCTCGGTCTTCTATGGATTCGGATCGCTCGGAGCCTCAAATCCAAAGCGGGTTCGGGATGGCTCATGCATCTGACTCCAGCAGGCCAACTTCCTCGAGGTACAACAGTTATGCACCGCAATCGCAAACACAGCAAAGCCCACAAATGCTCAGCGTGCCGCGCTTCGAGCCGGAAAGAGCAGCAAGCGATTATTCCGCATCTTATAACGGAGGTGGTTCCAGGAGAGGTAGTGCTATGAGCCAAGTTTCTACCCAAAGCTACGAGCCCAAACCCATGTTTGCTGAGCAGGACGGCTTCGGACACGCGCCGCCTCAGGCGCGCGGAGAGTCTGCTGCCGAGCCTCAAGACGCTGAAGGTGGATTTGCCAACGAGCCTCCGACACAAGCGGCCAGCGATGAGCCGGAGTCTCAAGGATTCGATGCTAGAGATGATGGCGCATATCAGCCGCCTTCTTCGGGCTACGAGCCACCTGCGTATCAGCCATATGAGCCTGAGCCTGAGCCCGAGGAAGAAGAGGCACCCACGCGTAAATTGAAGCCTATGATGGATGACGATGACGACGACGACATCATAGCCCGTGCCGCTGCCTTGAAGTCCTCGAAGCAATCCGAAGCCGACCGTCAAGCCGATGCTGCGTTCCACGCTGCTGCCGAAGCAGACGCCGCTCGTGGACAAGACGACAAGTCGGACAAGGATAAGAAGGGCTGGTTTGGCGGCTGGTTCGGTGGCAAGAAGGAACAAATGCCCGGACCCGGCCCCGTCAGGGCCAAGCTGGGCGAGCAAAACTCTTTCTACTTTGACAAAGACTTGAACAAGTGGGTCAACAAGAAGGGAGGTGCCGATGCCGCCACTCCGGCTGCTTCCACGCCGCCGCCTCCACGGGGACCCCCTAGTCGCGTCACCAGTGTCGCTGCTTCGGGTCCGCCATCGATGGGACCACCTTCGCGCAACGTCAGCGGAGGCAACCTCTCAGCCATGGGTGGCAGTCGTCCACCGACCTCTTCCGGCCCACCGATGTCTGTGGGAAGCGGATCTCCTTCCAACCCGCCCTCTCGCACAGGAACTCCCGCATCTGTCGGTAGCGGTCCCCCAGGCGCTCTGAGCGGTCCCGCCGCAGCTGGCTTGATGCCTCCTCCCCGCCCTTCTAGCTCACTAAGCCACGCCAGCAGTCTAGACGACCTGCTCGGCGGCCCTCCCACTGCCGGCGCCAAGAAAGGCACGGTCAAGGGAGGCAAGAAGAAGGGCGGCCGGTACGTGGACGTCATGGCAAGCAAGTAGTTTCGTTACTCGATGCGAGGAACTTGGTGGCTTTAAGATCCACCTTTTCTTTTGTTGAGCTCCTCGCACGATGCGACGCGCATGCATACACGCCATGATTTCTTCCTTTTGACTAGCTACGAGAACGGGATTTTCGTCTCTTTCTCTCGATTTTCCACGGGCACACGCATACACACACACGGACGAGGTTTTGAGACGACAAGGTTTGAGACATTTTCTGGGATTGGATGAATGGATGGATTGGTGATGACCTCTTGCGGTCATGCCTGCATACGCGGGGCGGTTTTTTGTCAAACATACACTTTGCTGATTTCTTGTACAACGTAAATTATTTACTAGCCTTTTCTCTAATGTCCGCTACCGTCGATTGTGGACTTTATCTTCTACCCATTTCTCCATCATCAATGCTTTTCTTGTTTGAGACTGTTGAGACAAAGATCTTCTGATGACTATAATTTTCAAATCGTGACCGCACTTGCTGTGTAACGTATCTCACGTACGATACCGTGCTACTCATAACGTGGCACAATACATCCCCTGACGAACGACATCACCTGTGGGCGTTCCCTGACGAGTCTGAGGCTGATGTCTCCAGACTTCTGCCACCGACCTCGAATACGACGGTATAGCGTGCAAAAAGACGCCACGAGCATTCCTCGGCGGTCAATTATCTACCATCTGCTACTACTGTTATCACAATGCCAGAACTCCACTCTCATTCGCCGCGCGAGGCGATACATGTCAAACTTGAACCCATCCTGCCAAAACGAGTAGTACTCCGACAATGCTACTATTCCCTAACTCCTCTCTCCTCCGACCAAAACTGCTCACATCAGCCTTGTGGGCCATAGCTTTCTTGACCTGGCTGACTTACACCGGGCTGCCAGTCTCTTTGCCCCTCAACAAACCCTGGCATCCCTCAGACCGAACCGTCCCAAATCATAGCACCGGGTCTTCCATCCCCCTCGCCTCCCCAAAAGAGCACCCGGTCAAAACCCTCGTCCTCCAGGCAGAAGTCGCCTTCAGAACCCAGCTCGCCCGCCAATCTCCATCGCTCGAAGCGGCCGCGGCCGAGTATCGACGACGGTACCGCCGAGATCCGCCGCCGGGGTTCGAGGGTTGGTATGGCTTCGCGGTCAGACATGGGAGTGTGATTGTGGATGATTTCGATATTATTGACGCGGCTCTTGCGCCTTTTTGGGGGTTGAGTGGAGTGGAGGTGAAGAGACGGTTGGGGGTTGCGAGGGGGGATGGGGTTGAGGTTCGGTATTGTGGGTTTGGGGGAGGGGGGTTTACTGAGGGGTGTGGGGTTTTGGGAGGGGAGGTTTTGAGGTGGTTTGGTGATGGGGATGTTGGGGATATTTGGGCTCATCTGGAGGGAGTGGATTTGCTTGTCAATGTTTTGGACGAGCCGAGGGTTTTGTCTGGCGGTGTTGTTGGTCTTGCGGATGATGATGGATCTGTCATTTGGACTGATCATTCTCATTCGCGTGTTTGGGAAGATGTCACTGCTGTGTGTGACTACGGGCGTGGCTCTGACTTGGTGCGAGATGATACACCAACTGGAGAAGACTGGGCTATCACTCTCTCCTTCTCCGACGGAAGATCGAAAACGCTAGATCTCTGCCAACACCCCGAGTACAGCCATCTGCACGGTCTTTGGGACTCCCCGACAAGTTTCCGCACCACCCGTACCGCTGTGCCAATACTTTCGCCTGCAGTGTTGTCGACAATGGGCGATATCTCCATCCCTGCAGCTGCATATACCAACAAAGCGTACACGTACGACGAGCTTGAAGACGTCGCGTGGGAGAACAGGACTGCGGGTTTATACTGGGCGGGAAAAACCACCGGTAGCTTCCA
>Ga0265797_10000678_pt1 | contig 61808 bp, 42 predicted proteins | sample P2T30metagenome_FD_192433 | JGI IMG/M metagenome (GOLD analysis project Ga0265797, IMG submission 192433) | Plant litter microbial communities from East Loma Ridge, Irvine, California - P2 T30 | ecosystem: Environmental > Terrestrial > Plant litter > Unclassified | place: USA: California... | reverse complement strand
TCGTACTTCTTGCTGTGCTTGTTGCTGGCGTGCTCTTCCAGTGCGGGACGCTTGGCCGTCGACTGGAAGTCCTGGAAGCAGATTTTGCACTTGATGCTTTTCGCGGCGAGGTTCTGTCGCAAATTTGTATTATTAGTCTACTGGGGGATGCATGGCACGGCTTTACCTTCTTCCTGAAGGGAGGAAAGGTAAATAGGTGTTTGGTGGAGTGGGAGAGAACAAAAACGCACCGATTTGAGCTGAGATTTGGCGACGCTGCCGGCGTCTTTGGCGTTGCGCTCGCGCTTGGAGGCTGCTTTTGCTCCGTTGCCCATGGTTGCGGGTGATGTGATGTGATTTGTTGTTGGGTTTTGTGTGGAGTGTGTGTGGAGATGTGGAGATGGATTCCTGTGGTCGTTGGATCGGAGGTCGTGATCGTGATCGTGATGTGCTGTTGCTGCGGTTGCTGAAAGGGGCAAGTAGATATTTATCCAATTCGTTGAGGCTTTTTTTTTCGCCCGCACCCCGCATAATTTGGCGTTGCAGCGCCTAGACCCTTGGAGATAGGTGGGGATTAGGTAAGCACTGGATTGGGCGATGGGGGACTATTCGGGACAATGCTACCTACTGTCTACCATTTAGCATCGTCGCACACTCACAGGCAGTCCACTGCGCAGAATGACACCGAACCGCAAGTCAAGAAACACCTGTTGAATGAAATATCATACTACAAACAACTACACGTAGCATCCAATCAATACCCCTCAGGGACCTCAACCCCCTCCGTAATCCCATCCACAGTCGGCACAACATTCAAGATCAACCCCGTCTCCTCATCAAAGCGCAGCTCATCAATCGTCGTCTCGCGGTGCGTCCCATCCCCATCAGGGATGTTGAAGCGGTGGTAAACAATGTACCACTCATCCGTCCCAGGTACGTTCAGAACCGAATTATGGCCCGTGCCCAGGATGCCCTGCTCGACGTCCTTTTCCAAAACTACGCCGCGGTAAGTGAACGGCCCGCGTGGGGTTGAGGCCGTGGCGTAGCCGACGCGGTAGTTTTCGCTGCCGGTGTCGTCGATCGAGTAGGTCAGGTGGTAGTAGGGTTCGCGGTAGACCATGAAGAGGCCTTCGCGGAAGTCTTCGAGGCCAGCGATGGCGCTGATCGAGTCCGGTTTGAGGGACACCATGTCTCCTGCGAGCTCAGCGACGAGAGGGTCGCCGTTGCCCCAGTAGAAGTAGTATTTGCCGGAGAGCGGGTCAAGGAAGGCGTCTGGGTCGATTGCTTGGCCGGTTGTGAGCTCTTCGTTGTTGAGGATCATGGCTGTGGGTTCGGCGGTGAAGGGACCTTCGGGAGCGTCGGCGACGGCGACGCCGATGGTCTTGCGGTCGTAGGTTGGGTTCTGCCCGCTAAAGTAGAAGTAGTATTTGCCGTCTTTCTCGGCGATCGTTGGCGCCCAGGCGTTGCCGGTGGCCCATGGGACGTTGCCGTCTGTTCCGTTGAGTGTGAGGAAGGGTTCATCGCAGCGCTCCCAGTTGATCAGGTCGTCAGACGACCAGACGAAGAATTGGTTGCCTCCCCATCCGGGGAAGCCATCGGTTGTGGCGTAAATGTAAAACTTGCCATTGAAAGCTGCGACGTTCGGGTCGGCGTACAGACCAGGGATGAGGGTGCTGCGCTTGTGGAGAGAACGCTTCTTAGTTGTTCCGGTAAGTGTGGCAAGCTCCGCGGCAGTGATGGGGAGAACAGTGCCGTGTCGGGGGCTAGAAGGCAGGTTGTAAGAGCTGGAAAGCTTCCAGTCCGGGTTCGCGATGTCTTCAGTTTCGAGAGGAATGTAACCTCGGTCACCGTACTCATCGACGAAGAGGTAGAACTTCTCACCATTGACGTCGCCAGGGTTCGACTTGAACGCCGTTGGGCCTTCGACTGCCTGTGCGCCTGCTTCCCGACCAATGCAAGAAGCGACGATCGTCCAGCCGTCAAGCTGTGCAAGCAAAGTCGGCGAGCTCTCTTGAATAATGTCGGTACATCCGGTAACACCGCCTTCGTCCTTGGTGAAGCGGTAGTACTCGTCGCCTTCCTTGAGAACGGTAGAATCGATGCGAGAGGTTCCCGCGTCCTGCCAGACCTTGGGTTCACTGAAGGTGACGAAATCCTGAGTCGTAGCATACAGCATGCGGTGGTAGGTTGCGCCAGTGTGGTCGGTGTCGTCCTCACCGTAGAGGGAAGATGCCCAGAAAACCACATAGGCTTCGATGTCCGTGTCATAGTAGGCCTCCGGTGCCCAAGTGTTACCTGCGGTGGGTGGCGAGACTAGAACGTGGCGTTGCTCAGACCAGTTCACCAGGTCGTTGGATTCCCAGATTTCAAGGTATCGGCTGCCGATGGTGACAGCATCGCCCCAAGACGTGCCCGAGCCGATGCTGAGATCTGTGGCAATGAGGAAGAAAGTGCTTCCATCAGGTGACTATTCACGTATTTAGCAACCGATCGTTATAGTAAGACAGATATCGAAAGGCTTACTCGAATCAAGAACGGGTCACGAAGGCCTTTGGTGCCCTGAGTCGAAGTCAAGACCGGCTGGCCTCCATTGAGTTCTTCCCAATCGAGAGCATTGTTGCCTTTGCTTGCTGCCAGGAAGATCTTCTCGCCTTCAAGCGAGTTGTCCCTGAAGTATGCAAATACATATCCCTCGTTCACAGCGGCATCTTGACGAGCCGTTACCTCGGCTGCCGGTTCCCTCGGTATGACAGCCGCAGAGGCCGTTGCCAGGTACGCAAGAGACTGTAGAAGACGCATTGTTGGTACTAAGAGTGATCAACACAACGAACTGCGTTGTGCCATCGTCTTAAGTAGTAATTGCTAAGGTCCTATACCAAGAGAGAGCCGGGAAGTGGGCGTGCGGCGGTAATACGAAGTCTCGCATTTAGCCATGCTTCAACCGCCTCATACTTCGACCCAAGTCGTTAGTCCAAAGTGTCAACGTGTGACCTGACCTCTCTGCCGAGCTGGAGAAATATAGCAAGTCTGGGGAGATCAGCATCATCGAGCATACTTTGCATGCTTGGGAGGTTTCCCCTCCGCATTCCACGGTGGGCCAATACTCCGCTCGGGTTACATTCGAGTTGATGGCCGAACCTAAGCAAGCGAGGTCGATGGAACGTGATGTGAATGACGTGATGGAATGGCTGACGGGTATCCTGATTTGTTGATGTCTGGGGGAGTATGTTACAGACTACTGCACCGTACCTTAACCATCCTGATGTGCTGTGAGCCTGTGCCTCAAGCCACCGCAGTCTTCTGCTTCTCCGCATGGACCGAGCTCCACCTCGGATAATGCCGTCCACGTGGCCGTACCGTGCTCGAGTTCATTTCCTTCCTCCTCATTCCCGGGCTTCTGACGAATATCCGTCCATTAACCGGACTGTCAACCCTTTCGCAACGACAATTTCCTATCCATCAACGAATCCCCCAAAAATGGCTTTGTTGGCAGCTCTCGAACTTGACCTTCTCGCTTAGCCGACAAGAACAAGAACAACAACAAGCGGCCATGCCGTCAACGTCCCTTAACACACATGTACCTCACGCAGATGCCGCAGCTTGCAAGTACTGCTGGCTCAGCGGGTAATCAATATACCCCTTCGGCTCCTTCGGCGTGTAAAACACCTTGCGATCGTACGCCGACAGCGGCAAGCCCTCTCTGACCCGATACACCAAGTCCGGATTGGTGACAAAATACCTGCCAAAGACAATAACCACATCATAGTCCTTGTACTTCTCCTCAACCGCCTGCTTCGCAGACTCAGGTAGGAAGCCTCCAGCGATGAGGACGGGGCTGGTGTTGTCCCACGCGCGAACCATCCAGTCGACCGACTTTTGCCCGCCGCAGGTCGAGTCGTCGTTGCCGTGGATGCGCGCTTCGATCAAGTGCAAGTATGCCAGGCGCATGGGCTTGAGCTGTTCCAGAAGGTAAGCGAAAGTAGGCTCGGGCTCCTCCATCAGCATTCCTTCGAAACTGCTGTACGGACTAAGACGCATCGCCGTCCTCTCAGCACCCACAGCCGCCGCCACCGCCCGCGTGACCTCGAGATGGAACCGCGCGCGGTTCTCAACACTCCCGCCCCAGCCATCCGTGCGCCGGTTACACGTCGTCTGCAAGAACTGATCGCAAAGATAGCCGTTGGCGCCATGGATCTCCACGCCATCGAACCCAGCCGCGACAGCGTTCCTGGCCGCTTGCGCATAGTCGGCGATGACGTCCCGGATCTCAGCCTCGGTCATGGCGTCCGGGGTCCTGCTGTCGGGAGTAGTGGGAACGGCGCTGGACGACAGCAACCTGTAGCCTTGCGCTTCCAGCACTTGCGCGTCGGCCGCTCGGCCCTGGTGCCAGAGCTGGCAGTAGATCGCGCAGCCTTTGTTGTGCACAGCGGCCGTGATGTCTTTCCACGACGCGATCTGGGCTTCGGACCAGATCCCGGGGCAGTTCCGGCGGCCGGCGGCGTTGGGGGCTATGACGGTTGCTTCGCTGATGATGAGAGTGCCCGGGACGCAGGCTCGCTGTTCGTAGTATTCTGTGGGGATTGATTGTTAGGGAGGATTGCTTGCTTTGATGTCGGGAAAGTGGAAGGGGGAAGGAACAGATTTTGTGTGTCTGAGGTCGTTCGTACCTATGATCATATCCTTCATCCCAGACGCAGTCCAATCGTCGTCCCATCGATACCTTGTCAAAGGCGCCATCGCCACACGGTGTTCTAGCTGTGTTGGTCCAACGGCTAGAGGTTGGAAGAGACGCGACATGGTAATGATTTTTCGTGAGGGTTAGACGATTGATGAGATTGTTGTTGTGTGATGGTCCCGAGCTTAGGTACATGTAGGTGTGTAGACCTTGTTGATCTGATATATAAACCTCTCGCCACTTTGCGAAAAAAAGCCACAGAATTACTCAAGGCCTGTAACTACACCAGGAACACCGATGTAGGAGTAGGTATCTAGAGAGATACCTACAAGTTACCAACGGCCAGTCAACCCCCGTCGGCAGCTTGGTTGCCGATCGCCCACCTGGGAGAAGACTTGGGCGGGCCTTATCGGCTCGCTTGCAGCCGACCTCAAGGCGTTCTTGAACCTTGAATATTAGGTAATCTTCCAACTGGGCTTTCGATAGTGGTTTTGATACCGCGCGCTGTTCATGTGGTGTAAGAGAAGTTGTTCATCGGGACGAGACATTTCGGAGAGGTGGTAGTGTCAGCTACAGTTCAGCATCTCAAGAGGCCGATTTTGCCAGACTTGTATGTACATCTCTCGCTGGGTGCAAGGTGATGCCATCAGCTGTAGTGTTACAAGATGTTGACTTCGCCAGCGAGAGAAGCATATTAGAGATTCTTACGCAGGAAGCGGTCTCGCCAGACGTGATCGTCGGATGTGGATAGTTAACACAACAGCATGTTGTTTTCAAATTCGCCGTTCGTCCAGACTACAGCGACAATTAAAATTATGATTCGATCAAAAAACTCTCGCATCAAATCATGTAAAGATTGTAATTCCCGCCAGATTTCCCCCCCTGGCGCCTATTATACATGTGTAAGGTATCCCCATCCAAACTCAGTCCTCAAACCTTCGACTCGTACGATTTCTCCCCATCCATTTTGACCTCCTCGCCATCAGTCATAGGCGGCGTCGCAGCAGCATACAACTCCCCGCCGTCCCTCTCGCCCTCATAGAAGCCCTCCCTCCCCTCGTTCGCCAACCACTCCCTCTCCAGCGGCGTGCTCTCGAAGCCAGTCGGGAAGATTTTGGGTTTGATGAAAAGCGTGAGGGCGTAATAAATGACCGCCGACGTTGTGAAGGTGAGGATCCAGCCCATCCGGTACATGTTCTGCGCCGCCATGCTGATGATCTGCGGCTGGTATTGCCCGATGAGACCGGGGATGCCCATGGCGGTGCCGAGCAGCCACGCCGCCACGCCGCAGATGTTGACGCCGGATGTGAACCAGTAGAGGCCTGATTTCTTGCCGTCGTAGCACGACGGGACGTGCACGTTTCCTTTGCGCGTGACGAAGTAGTCGACCATGATGACTGCGCAGAGCGGGGCCATGAAGATGTTGTAGGATCCTAGGAAGCTTTGTGGGAGTTAGTAGATTGCTTGGGTTTCGAACATTTCTTGAGAAAAAGCATACCTGAGGAAAGCAGAGGCGTTGGCCATGAGCTGCCAGGGTTGCACGACGACTCCGAGAATCGCGCAGACGACCTGGCCTCTGCGGATGGTGAGAACCTTGGGGAAAAGGCCGGTCATGTCTGCGCCGAAAGGAATGGAGTTGGCGCCGAAATTGGTCGCGAAAACTCCAAACATGAACGCCAGAGCAACGAAGAAGACGCCGGCACGAGCGCCTGCACCGAAGTGGTGATCCAAAATCGAATCCAAGAGGTCCCAGACATTCCAATACGCCGTTCCCCATTTGGCCTGGATTGCGGTCGTGGAGGCCATACCGAGGAAAAACACGATGATCGATGAAACAAAGACGCTGATTCCTTGGCCGATGCCAGCGTCACGAGGCTTCTTGCAGTAGCGTGCAAGGTCAGGCTGGTTAACCAGCATGGGCGAAAGAGAGCCGAAGATGGAGTTGATTCCAGCCATGACCGACCAGCCGAGCGGAGTCACACTTGAGGAGAGCTCGCCAGCGCTTGAAGCGAGGTCCATAGCCCCTAATCCTCCACCGTTGGCAATGCACCATCCGAAAAGGGCGAACGCGGCGATGGGCATAGTGAAACCTTTGACGGTGAAGATGTAGTGGATGCTCTTTGGGTGAATCCACATCTGTTCTTCGTTAGGGACTTGCTTCGACGTTGACTTGATCTGGCCACTTACAAAGGGGAATTCCATGAGCCACGCCATGAAGAAGGCTAAGAGCTGCTTCGAGGTGATGTTTGCACTGGCAGAGAGCGTGTTGTCGAAGTTCTCCCAGGCGCTTCCGAAGATGCAGCGCAGCATCACGGAGAGGACGTTGCCGGCGTAGAACGACTGGATGCCGTACCAAATGATACAGACGATTGCTCGAATGAACACGAAGAAGTACGATCCGTACATTCCCATCACCGAGCGCGCCAGAACAGGGCTGGAACGAGACTGTTAGTCAGGGTCACGTATTGAGTCTGGCATCACTTACAAGCCAATGTGATATTTAGCGCCAGGACGAGCCATGAAGACAACAACAACCGCAGCGAGGAACGAGCCCAGACAGGCGGAAATGAACGATTGTTGCCATGTCTGTAATGTGTCAGTCTCGAACATGTAGATTTATCCCCCAGCTGATGCAAACGTACCAGGCCAACAGCGACGAGCGCTGAACCAGTGTTCCATCCAACGAGCGAGAACTGGTTAGACAGCCAGTAAAGCGGCAGGTTATACCTGGGCAGGTTAGTAAGATGAATTTGGACTTCATGATGACAATACTCACCACGTCCAAGTCCTGTGTTCCTCTGGTGTCGGTTCGAGATCCTTGTTGGACCACCTCGCATCGCCAATGGTAGCATGGCCCTCGTTGCCCTCTGGTGATTTCACGAACTGCTTGAAAGCCTCCTTGGATTGAAAAGGAGCAGCTAACTCAGCTTTACTTGGCAGCGTGAATCTGCCCATATTGTTGAAGAGATCGCCTGCTTGATCTCTGTCGTCAAGCGTCTTGTCCCTGGATGGTAAAGTCGTATTCGCGTTTTGTTGCAATGTCAAAAGGCGCTGACAACTGAGTGCTGAGAAATCCTACCATGTTCATAATCGGGAGTCAAGACAGGACATATACTAATCTTGCTCCAATGCTACACACTCTACACACCACGCGAGATGAGCCCAAGAAGAGGCCGAATGCAAAACAGAGATACCATCGGCGAGTTTTGGACCGATGTACAAGGTCCCAAGTCGCTACGCGAACGGGACCTCCCATCGTGGGAATGGTCCGTTGTGAGAGCGATAAGGCGAGAGGCAGAGAGGCGTCGTCGACTCGTAGGTGACGTGTGCCTGACTCGCTTACAAGGCTGCCATGGTCGGAGACAGAGATAGGGCGAGAGGTTGGAGATATGGGCAGCGATGCGATGCGACAGGAAGGAAGGAAGGAAGATCAGACAAGCATCGGCAAACACGACTCCGCAAGAGATAACGATAACGATAAGGGTATTGGCAACGTCGTTCCTCTTATCTACTGACATGAACTTAATCCAGCCATGTCCAGCCACAATCACATACATGCATTTGCGTGACACGGTACTGGAACCAAATCACCTCGGCTTGTGAAGACCGATGTTGGCCGTACCTGAGCAACAAATGCTAGTGATGGTCAGCGGAAAAGCAAAATTGACTGCACGGTGCGGTACGGTGCGTTGCGGTGTGATGTGATTGTTGCATCGTCGACGACGCGCTCCAAAGTCTCGCTCGTGCGCACCAATGAGCGCTGTTTCACGCTGATTGATGTTCGCCGTGGCGGGCAGGATTACTCGAGACCCGACAGCGTGCCTGTCACGTTGTCTCGGAGGCTGAACCGGGTTTTGGCACTACTGCTGCATGTCCGACCCAAAACAATGGAACAATCAACTCTCTTCTTCATGCGTGAACGCGCACAAAGGGCAAACGCCGCGCACTCTGTCCTCTGACAATCCAGAGCACCGCCAACTCGGAGTCCGAAAGAGATGGCGCAACAGGGCGTAATAGACCATGTGCTCGACTGTTGCGCCTCTACGCTAGGCGTGCATCCAGATCGGCCTTATCTGTTTACCCCTCTGCTGGCGGAGATTGGGGTCAGTCGTGAAGTGGGAAGAAGACGAATCACCGACAACAGACTTCAGATACCAGCCAACGAAAGTGCACTACCACACTGCTAGTACTACTTCTGGCGGCCGAGGTGGCTCGAAGTGCACCGGTTTGGACGACACTTAGTCACTCCAATAAAGTGGAGATGTTTGCTGCACATCTCCAAATCCTAGACTATCTAATATGCCGGTGTTCACGAGGTCGCCCTGATTCTCCATCGGCTCGTTTCTTTCCTACATTATTTCACTGAACGGATCACGCTTGAACCTGCTTGACGTCCATACTGCCTACTGCACGTGACACACTGCGGCGACATGGCTAATCAACCTGTCCAACCTGTCCATTACCGGAACGATAGCGCGCTTGACTATAAGGAAGTTGTTGGAGGTGACGCGTCATCGCAGCACCAACCAGACGGTCAAAGACATTCTCTACCTGACGGCCAAAGACCATCAGATGAGCGAAATGCAGCACCATCCTCACCACAGTCCTCAGAGCGAATCGGCCAAGATTCTGCAAATGCAGCTTCCACAGCCAACAGCGCTGCCGGCCCACCAGCAACGACGGCCCCAAGGAAGCCCCGAGTAACATTGGCCTGCAAGAGATGCAAGCGACGTAAACAGCGCGTGAGTGTCTCAGAATCCGCCGGTCTTTGACAATAATCTCGAGATACACCAATTGTCTGACTTGTTCTTCCAGTGTGATGGCGCCCACCCCTGTTGCAGGTCGTGCGACCGCGTCGGAGTGGCGTGTGCATATGAAAAACCAATGCGACCGCAATATCCCGGTGGAAAGACACTGTACGTCGATCTGCATAATCCTGATCACCGATGCATTCATGACACACATTGTTGCCATGTACTAAAGCCCACCCAGGTACATCAGCGCCCTGGAAGAGCGTATTGCATTCCTTGAAGCTCGCATGCCCGATCACGCCGAGGATCATTTTGCAAACAACACACCAGACGATTCAGCAGCCGTCTGTGATATTTCTGACGAATCGCCAATGGGCACTCAATCCAGACGCCGCGAATCATCTAATCGCTCTCAAAGAAACTCAATGTCTGATGATACCGGAGCCGACGACAGATCGTCACTCGTTGATGGTGTTGCCTACCTGTCGTTGTGCGCTTCCGGTACTACAGATGCCACATCCGAACCGTACTATGTCGGCTCCAGCTCTGGGGCTACAATTGCTCGTGTCATCCAACAATCGATCTTCAAGGGTGCCGGCAACCGACAGATCAACGAGGCAGCTATCGCAACAGACCAGCCATATGCGGAGACGATGAATGTACCTACACCACCAGCATCAACATCAGCACGTTCTGAGAATCTCCAGCTCAGCCTGCCAGACTTGGACCAGGCTCGTATGCTATTTGACATGTTTTTCGAGCGCATACACACTCGTTGGCCTCTGCTGGATCGCGTAGTGTACGAGGATTTGTTCGCGAAACAGCACATTCCGGGTGCCCTCACAGTTGTCGAGCGTAGCATCTTCCACCTGATCTACGCAATCACGGCTCGCTTCATGTCCCTGACTAGGAAGCTACACAGCGTAGACTCGGAGGTGAGAAAGCCTGCGATGACCTTTACATTGTACACTCAATACTGACTAGCATAGCGCCATCTGATCGCAGCCACTGAGCCAATGGATCGCATTCTGGAACAGCACAGCATCGCCACCCTGCAATTTCTTGTTCTGCTTGGAGTCCATGGCCAAAGGTCTCCATACGGTGCAGGAGCCTGGTCACAGATCAGGTACGCCACATCAATGTGCATCGAGATGGGCTTGCACAGGAAAGCTGCCCGAATCACCACTGCTGCACAAGCAAGAGAGGCAGAGATTCGTCGCCGAATCTTCTGGTCTTGCTACTGTCTGGACCGTTCCACAAGTATCGTGCTTGGTCGCGCATTCGCCATTTCGGACAAGGACATCAATGTCGAAGTAAGTGTTTGATATTCTCATCGCCAGAGCATGGACTGACTTTGATGAAGCTGCCGAGCGCTGGAGGACAATTCTGGACATTGACACACTCTGAACCGCGCAACCCGGCTCACGGCCCGTGGTCAAATGTCGAACCATTCATACACATCATCAAGCTCGACCAGATCAATTCGCGGACCCATAAGGCAGTCTTCCGCGTCGACAGAGACGTCTTCAAAGGAACGGTTGAGCAACGCGCGAAACTCGACCGGAAGATGGCTACCATTCGAGCTGATCTCGATGATTGGATGCGGACCTGCCCTCAGACTCCCAAAGATGGAAACAAGATAACGTGGATGTACGACCCGGAGAGCGCTTACCTCGATGCCCGCGACTTCTACGGAGTGTAAGATCATTGAAGTTTCCATTCAACACCTAGCTTGTACTAATCTCTCGGCAGACAATACCACAAAGCCATCCTCTTCCTCTTCACAATCTTCCTGCCAACCCTAGAAACCACAGACCCGCGCTTCATCACCTGCGCCCAATCAGCATCCCAAGTCTGCACAGCCTACAAGCGTCTCAACCAGAACCGCACTCTCACCTACACTATGATCTCGCTACACTCGTGCTTCGTAGCCGGCCTCACACTGGTCTACTGCATCTGGCGCGACCGCTCACTCTTCTCCTACGACACCCTCGAAGCCACACGAGACTGCTCGCAAAGCCTGACGATCTTTGGCGAGAAATGGCCCGGAGCAGTGAAATACCGCGACATCTTCGACGCTCTCTCCGGAAACCTGCTCAAGACCGTGTTCGATCCCAGACGGCCCTCGGCGGCGGCGGCAGCCCCTACCCGCAACGATTCTGTCCAGGGAAGAGCGTCGCAGATGCAACAACAATCTCGGCTCAACAGAAACCAACAACAGCACCCCTCGAGCCACCACCAACCCACAGACATCACCATGAGCCACATGGTCTCGGACGCAGTCAAAGAGGCCTTCATGGAAGTCGACGGCGAGGCTCCCGGCGGGTGGCAAGGGTGGCGGATGTGGAACGAGATGGTGCAGGACGACGCGACGCTGGCGCTCGACCCTGCGTCGAAATCGAACCGCGGGGACGGTTTCGGATTCGCGGCGGATATGAGCTGGGAGGGGTTCGAGGGCAATGGCATGGACTCTTATGGGGTTGATCCGGTGCAGGATGCTGCTATGATGCAGACTGCTGGGTATGCGGCAATGGTGGAGGGGGGCCAGTGGGGAGTTGGGGGGTTTAGATAGGGTAGACCTGTGGGTTATGATGACTTTCAATGAGACTCTTTTTTATGCCAAGGCTTGGGAGTATGATTGTTACTCGAAACAGTCTGATTTGTAGTGATCGAAGAAGTCTGCATTGTCAACACACGCGTATGCACGCCTGCAGTCTCGGGATTGATTTATCGACTTCCTGAGTTCCCGCTTTACGAGCGATCGGAACATAAGGTATTACAAGAAAGGCGTGGAATCACACTCTTCTGACAACCAAAATCGATTGAACATTCATATTGCATTAAATACAGCCCACAACCTACGCCAGCTGACCCTTCTTATAAGGGAACTGCTCCCTAAACGACTCCGCAATCTCCGTCCTAGTCGCCACCCAAACACCCTCCTTCTCCGAGATATACTTCACAAAGTCCTGCAGAGCCTTAAACCGACCCGGCCTACCAATAATGCGACAGTGTAGCCCGATGGTCATCATCTTCGGCGCGCCCGCCTCGCCCTCCTCATACAAGACGTCGAAAGCGTTCTTGATGTGGTCGTAGAAGCCGCCGGGGTCGCGGAATCCCGTGGCCGGCGTGAGGAACTTGAAGTCGTTGCAGTCGTAGCTGTACGGGATCATCAAGCAGCCCTTGGGGTTGGCGCTGTCGCGCTCCTGCGGCAGGTCGACCCAGTAGGGAATGTCGTCGGCGTAGGCGTCCGAGGCCCACAGCAGCTCCTCGCCCATCTCCTCGTAGACGGCGGGGATGAGCGCGCGGCTCTGCGGCGACGGCCGCCCGTAGTACCATCCTTTCGGGGCGTAGCCGGCCAGCTTCTTGAGGGCGCTGATGCCGTCGCGGATGTGCTGCTTTTCGGCTTCCGGGGAGAGGTTCTTGTGGTCGATCCAGCGGTAGGCGTGCGAGGCGACGTCGTGGCCTTCGTCGACGCAGCGGGTGACGACTTCGGGTTGCTCTTCGCAGGCGGAGCCAACGGCATAGAGGGTGAATTTCATCTTGTAGTCGTTGAAGAGCTTGAATAGGCGCCACCAGCCGCGGCGAGAGCCGTATTCGAACTCGGACTCGCCGCTGTAACTGCGCTCGTTGATGTCGGGCTCTGCAGGATACTCGCGGAGGGAGGTCTCCGAACGGCCATCTCCAAGTAGCACTGAGCGTTCACCGCCCTGTCGGATGATTTGTTAGTAGTGTAGTTATGCATGAAAGTAAGGGTTGATAGTTGCCCACCTCTTCGTAGTTGATGACAAAAGACACCGCAATCTTTGAATTGTTAGGCCACTTCAAGCCTTCGAGGCCCTTCTCTCCGTAACCCTTGAAGTTTCGGGGGAAGGCATAGTCTGGAGGTGCGGCGTAGACTTCAGGCATTGTTGTGATGTTGATTGGTGTTTGATTATGTTGAAACGATTAATCGTAGCAGTCTTCGCAGTAATTAAGAAGCTTCCTCCTAGCTTCCATATATACCACCATGTAAAGTCGACACCTAGACAGATTGCGGCTCCATCGGCCGATACTGGCCGGCAGCTAAACATGCTATCGGCAATCCTGGATGTCTCTGGCCATGCCTGGAAGACGATGGCGCCTTCGCATGCTACAGCGGCATTGCCCTATCACAGTATTACTGCTGTCATCGGAAGTCCGCATAGGCGTGCCGTCGCTATGTTGAGTAAGGTAGGTCTGTAGATAGCTTGGAACAGGGTCAGGTGTTCATGCATGCTCCAGTGGTACCTAGTTCGTGACATCGGGGATATGAGATTGGATAGTGGTACGGAGGCGAGGTTTGGCTGCATGTAAGCGGCCAGGCAATCGGAAGCGCCAGAGCCGAAGTAACATCAGACTCATGGGCTTCGAGATTAGGAGTGCCACGACTCGAGATTAACCTCGAACTCGATAAGGGTGAAGATAACATGTTTGGGGGTGCAAGGATCTGTCTTCACGAGGAGCTCGATGATAGTGCACTTGCTGGCCGATAAGGCTTGAGATAAGCCGGTGTAGAGCATTGAAACGTGTAGTCATCGAATCTTGGCAATAAGCTACATCAACGATAATGTGACTGCAAGCAACCCGTGTATAATGGTACGGGGAGAAGTTGTAGAGTCGATTTGCTGGTTCGGCTAGTGAACGCCATTGATCGAGAAACCTTGCACACCACTGCTGCAGATTGTGCGAGGAACGGAGCAGACTTGACATCGACTCATATGAGTCTTGGGATTTTCGGTGGATTACGATAAATGACTTTACCAAGAGAACTGGCGATTGTGATTGAAATTGTTCGATTTGAGTGGTATTGCCGTTCTATATCATTTCTTCCCGTCCAAACCACCATTTCCTACCCGGCGACCACCTGATACTTGTTCTTGTGGTCCGGACTCTTCGTCAGCTGCTGCTTCGCTCGCAGCCTCACTCTCAACAGGTTTAGGAGCCTTGAGACTTGTATTGCCCACCCAGAAAGTCAACAATAAGCTCAGACCAGCGCAAGTCGTGTAGAAGATGAAGATGTAATGGAGACCCAGCATGTACACGTCCAGCACTTGCTCCTGTTGATCCGGAGACAGGTCGAGCGCATCGAGAGCGTAAGTCGAAGAGGTGAGTTCGGCGATCAGCTGGTCCGAAGCGTACTCTTCGCGCCCCAGATTCGTGCTCAGAGTGTTCGAGAGCGTGACACCTGAGATGACCAGACCGAAAGCGCCGCCGATAGTGCGGATGAAGTTGCGCAAGCCTGTTGTCACTGCGCGGTCTTCGCTGCGGCTGTTGGCGTACATTCCCACGAGCGTGGGTTGCAATGTCAGGCCGATGCCGGCACCCTCCACGATGAGAATGACGATGAGCGGGCCCAATCCTGTGTATCGATCGAAAAGGAGAGTAAGTCCGCTCCCTAGAGTCCAGAGGATAAAGCCGGCTAGAATGCAGTGCATATAGCTGCCTATGCGAGCCATGTATTGCCCACTAAGGATAGAACCAACGGAGCTGGTGATGACGACCGGCAGGATCAGAGCACCTGACACCAATGGTGAGTATCGGAGGATCGACTGGAAGTAGATCGGAAGGTAGAAGAAGTTTCCAAAGTATGCCAAGCCGGTCAAGAAAGATTGGAGATACAGCGCCCAACAATGGGGAGCCCGGTAGAGTCGAAGCGGCATGATCGGAAGGGCGACCAATTTCCACTCGTAAAGCACGAAGAGTATTGCCAGAACGGCGCCAGTGACAGTTCCGGCAATGAAGAACGGTGAGGACCATGCATATGTGACGCCGCCTCCTGACAATGGCACAAGCAGGAGAAGCGTGGCAGCGATGTTGAGCACCACACCACCATAATCGATCTTCTTCATCTTCTCGACGTAGTCGCCAGATCTGTGCTTCAGTGGAAGGAAGAATAGGATGACAACCGCCGTGGGAAGCGACATGAGGGGAATCATCCAAAAGACCCATCTCCACGTTGCACCTTCGACTACAGCGCCTCCGAGGAACGGACCAACGCCATTGGCGAGAGCAATGATGGCACCCAGCCAGCCTGTACGCACGAACTCAGTATGATGTGATAGTAGACAAACGGACGGAACGTACATACCCTGGTATTTGCCTCTGTTCTGTAGTGTTGTGATGTCACTTACAATGATCATCACAAGACTGTTGATGCCACCGCCACCAATGCCTGCGATTGAGCGAAGCGCAAACAACTGACTGGAAGTCTGCGCAAAACCACATCCCAGATCTCCGAGTCCCATCAGAGCCAGGCATATCAGAAGCAGATTCTTCCGGCCAAAGATATCTGATAACCGTCCGTTGATGAGTTGAAATGCAGTCGAAGCAATGAGGAAGGAGGTTCCAATCCAGGAAGTTGCGGTTCCTGTATCTAGGGCCTGTGCTATTGCAGGCGTAGCTGTTGACACGCTGGTCTGGTCGACGAAAGAGACGAAAAGACAGACAGACAAGGCGGGAATCGCGATCATCAGTCGTTTCGTTGACATTTCATTTCGCTGGCCTCCGACAGATTCCGCATCGCTGTCCCGACGAGGCGCGTCTTCTGATGTTGCGGCCGACGGTTGGCCATCGTCTCGTAGGTTGACATCGGGGGTCGTATCTTTTTCTTCGCTGCTGAGGGACCTTTCGGTCAACTTGTGGCCGTCGTGGGTACCTTTCTCTTCAAGGATACAGCTTGCTTCAGAGGCTTTGTCGGGATGTTGTTGAGGACTCATATCAGAACCATGCCGAGAGCATCCCAGTGTGCTGGATGGCATACAGTTCGGACAAACTTTGTTACTGACGCCTCTCCGCACATAGAGGTCGCATCAAGAGATTATAGAGCGTGGGATGTTTATGGATGGCGACACTGGCAGCCGAAGATTCGGAAGCGAGGTTTGCAGCAGTGTCTCTGCTAGCAGCCATTTAGATGCCCTCAAACGTAATGAGGGGCATCGGCGTAGGATCACCAAGGCCGAAATAGCCTGCTCTTCGCATCAACGCGACCATGTCGTGCGTGCTTTGATCTGCGCAAAGCCACTGCTCCGACGGCACGGTGCGAGAGAGGCAGAGAGCAGGACCGACATGGTCGCCATAATCCAACTGTGCAAGGTCGGAGGCAGAACGTCCGCGCCTGCTGCCACAGAACAGACGCGTTACGTGGAGTGTTTCGGTAAGAGTGCGAAGGCAGACATCATCGGCTCAAAAGAAGCCGATAGACGAGATTGACACCCCTGGTCTGTGTGACGTGCGCAAAAGGATTTGGCCAAGTCCTCTCGGCCGACCTTGCCCGATGTCAGATTACCAGCAAACACCTACTGGTCGGATGCAACAATCTGTTGACTTGTCTACAATCTGCACGCTTATCTTGGAGAGTCATGATCTCTTATGTAAACGCGATGATATGCTCAAGTCATGCCGTCAAGCTCAATGCAGCCATACTGTACTCCAGCCTTCACGTCCAGGTACTTCACTATTCACAATTGGTAAACAGTCATAGGTGATCTATCGGACTCAAAACAGTATTGCAGAAGATCCTGTTGTGTTCATTGGTTAACAGCGAAAATCAAGCACGCCATCAAAGCTCCCAACAATCAGCAAAATGAGTACTCAACTTTACCAGCTAACAGCTACGGAGGTCGTGGCCAAGATCAAATCGGGCGAAGCAACAGTAGAGGACTATGCTCGATCGCTTCTGCAACGCATCGAAGCACGAGATGAGGCTGTTCAGGCATGGGCATACCTCGATGCAGATTATGTGATCAAGCAAGCGAAAGCGCTCGACGCTGTACCGCCAGCTGAACGCGGCCCTTTGCACGGCGTGGCAATTGCTGTCAAGGATGTCATTTACACAAAAGGTTGGCCTGAGTGCAGACTAGCTTAACATGTCACAGCGCTGACCAAGTGACTAGATATGCCAACGCAGTTCAACTCTTCCATCTACACGAACGATGCGCCACAGGTGGACGCCGGTTCCATTGGCATACTTCGCAAAGCCGGCGCTCTGATCTTCGGCAAAACAACCACGACAGAGTTCGCTGCAATCACTGTTGGTCCCAAGACCAAGAATCCGCATGATCCTAATCGCACTCCGGGTGGTTCGTCATCAGGCTCTGGTGCCGCTGTTGGAGATCTTCAGGCTCCCATAGGCCTGGGTACTCAAACAGGTGGCAGCACAATCCGCCCGGGCTCTTACAACGGCATCTACGCCCTGAAGCCAACTTGGAACTCAATCACTCGTGAAGGTCAAAAGATCTACTCGCTCATCCTCGACACTCTTGGACTCTACGCTCGCAGTATTGCCGATCTTGAGCTTCTCGCGGACACATTTGCGATCCACGATGATGCCCCAGCTCCAACAGACTTCCAGGTGAAAGGCGCCAAATTCGCAGTGCTCAAAACCATGGTGTGGCCGCACATCGGTCCCGGAGGCGAAGCTGCGATGTCGAAGGCCGTCAACCTGCTCCGCGAACAAGGCGCCGAAGTCGAAGAAATCGAGCTCCCTGCGCACCTTGACAATCTTCCAGAATGGCACGCCTCTGTGCTAAACTCCGATGGAAGGACGGCCTTCCTGCCTGAATACGCAATGGCAAAGGACCAACTCAACAGCCAGCTGGTCGGGCATGTAGAGAACAGCGGCAAAATCTCGCGCAAGGCTCAACTCGACGCCTTCGACAACATCTCAGCCGCAAGACCAGTCGTCGATGAGATTCTCGGCAGGTGCGCAGCGGTTCTGACACCGAGTGTACCAGACGAGGCGCCGATGGGGATTGAGAAGACAGGCAGCGCCGCATTCTGCCTGATCTGGACTGTAAGTTTTTTCTACCAGCCTAGAATCAGCTCGTCGCTAACATACTCCAGGCGCTGCACACGCCCGTGGTCAATATTCCGGGATTCAAGGGTGAGAATGGCATGCCGATTGGCGTTTCGTTTGTAGCACCTCGCTATCACGACAGGCGCTTGTTAGCAGTCAGCAAAGCAGTTGGCGAGATCTTTGAGTCTCAGGGTGGCTGGAAGCGTGATGTTCCTTCGAGCCCTGCTAGGGTTGATGAGGTAATGGACAGCTAGAAGCTGATATTCCCTTGCGGCAAGAGTCGCATAAAACTCGCAAAGGATGTTCAGACACTCAGAAGAACAGGTGCCCCACAGGTGACGGCATGGCCTTCATCCGTAGTGGCATTTTGGCGGCTTTGCGGATCGAGAGCGGGGCTCTTGTGTAGGTAATGAGTATGATGTACAGTCAACAAAACGCGTGAGTCAAATGTAGAACTCTCACGGTCTCAAGAATCACGATGAAGCGCTCCATCGATGCAGCTGAATGTACAAGAAGTGCATTGCGTCTCGTGAATCCCGGAAGCACACGCTGGGAAGTCGGTTTTCGCGGATGACACCAAGCTATGTCGCAGAGTCGTATACTGTGTACTCGACAGTCTTGAGTATCGTGCCTGCAGTCTGCCGCCACATGTAAGCTACATGATGTATAAGCGGTGGTAGGTAGTACCATTGCGTGGCACCTGGGTACGAACCAGCCAACTTTCACCGGGAGGCAAGATGGTTCGACGTTCGAGAAAGGCCATCTCTGTCAGTACATGGTCGACGCGAGCATTGCTTTGATCTGTGGACCTGGAAGTTGATGACATTGGTTGTTTGTGACGAAGTCGTTCGAGGAAGATGCTTCCGATCCTTGTTGTTGTGTTCGGGGCCCGCGGGAGGCTGGGGAAGCTGCAAGCTTGCATGCATTTCTCCTCTCTTCTCCTCACGACGCACCACAACGACGTGGATCCGGCTCTCGCATCAGAATCATCAAGTCGCACAGTTGCCATACTCTAGCTGGTGGTGTGACATGCAAAAGAAGAATTGTACGGTTTGTAACAGCTTTACGGGATGAGCATGCGAACGGATTGGCACAACACCTCTTTCCCGCCAGCACGTCCGTCGGCTATCCGACTCCAATAAGCTCGATGGCTACGAATGCACCTATTGCGTGAAATGTTCAGTTCGCCAGTACCAGTGAGCTCAGAAGCAGCGCGGAGCTCACTTTACCATGGCACGTTTTGATCATGATGTCTGCACAATGCAGCGCGAGAACAAACTACGAGGCACAGCAGCATCTGTGCTGTGAATACTTGAAGCCTCTTGGGTCCAAAGAACTGGTCCACCTGCCTGCGTTCAACTTACTCCTCTTCTCGCAGGCGGCGATTGGCACGAATTCACTCCCTGCGTTTAAGCGTCCTCGCATGGTTTGCTACATATCGTTGCAGTAATCGACTTTACGCATTGACAATGCTCGACGGCAATTATGCTGTCAGCATACAAGGTGTACCCAGCCATTTCTATACGCTCCTCGGCCACAGCATGATCCATCTGAGCGAGAAGCAGAGCAGGGAGGTCAACATTCTACACATGCAAGAGCTCGTACTTTCCATTGATGTACTTGCCACTTCAAGCGGTCGTGACCAAGCATGGGACGAACGATCTTGAAGCATGATAATAAGCGTTAAATGCTAACACAAGTAGGTCACGGCTTGAGGTGAGCTCTCACTGGTTTTCGTTAAAGTCCGCTCATCTTACCTGAAGGCTTTATCGTACTCTTGAACATTCTTGGACGTGGTTCCTTCGTTCATCGGCCTTCCAGATTGGCCTTCTACATCTATCATTGTACAAGACATGGTTGGACTACAGTATCTCGCTGTCCTCTTGTTCGTGGTCAGCGGCTTTGCTTCGCCACGAAATCTCCTCCCTCACATGCAAAAGCGGGAGCCTGGTTCTGGAGGAAGCTCTGCCTCACCTGACTACACTCACGACGATTCCTGGGTCCCCAAACCTGGCGATAGTCCTTCGCAGTACGGCGGTAATTGGGGCCATGGTTCGTCTTCGGAGAGCACGAAATCTCATCACGGCGATGGAGGCGATGACTGGGGCCACAGCTCGACGTGTGCAGCGTTCACCATTACAGAGACTTCAGTTTCTATGCTGGCTGGGCCGACATCAACCGTTTACGTCTCGGAGTCGGGCTATACTTCAGTTCTTCCGGCATCGACGGTATATATCTCTGGGTCCGGCTACACGTCATTCTTGCCAGCTTCGACCGTTACAGTCGCTGGCTCGGCTCAAACCACGGTTTCAACAGTCTACGATACCTTGACGCGGCCAGCAGCTCCAACGACTGTCTACATTACTCAATTTAGATCGGGTTGGAACCATACTATCACTCGTGAGGAAATTGATGTCGTCACCACAACCCAGCACGAATACTCGACTATCTACAACGAAGAGACCACCACCTTCACATCCGTGGTGACACTGCCTGGTGAGCGAGCATTGTAGAAATTCATCTCATCGGCTTGCTTACAATACTTCCAGGTACTACAGCCACTGTTTTCCAAACCCTTACAAACGACATTACCATAACTTCTGTCTCCACAGCACCCGGTAAGTCATTCGATGCGTCCAGGCAGATTGCGTTCATGCCTTTGCCAGTCTTCTTTTCTGCGAGTTGCTGCTTCTCGTTAACACATTTCAGGCACAATTGCTACAGAGAAGTCGATCGAACGCCAAACGGAGTATGCTACGTTGACGGTCACGCTACCGGGTAAGCCACGAACGCCTATATTCCCGATGAGAAGCTGACTGCCTTGTAGGCACAACCGTCACTTCTACATCGACGCTCCCGGCCGATACCAAGACAATTGTGGAAACGGAAATCCAACCTGGTAAGTCCTTCTTTCCTGAAGACCGTGAGAGCCTTCCTGAAAGATTCCTGAAAGCCTTCCTGGTGTGCTATGAGAATACCATCGACTGACTTCGAGAAGCCAACGTCCAGACATACACCGAGCACATTACCATTCCTTTCACTTTGACAACGACCAAAACCCTGGCGCCCAGTACTTACACGTCTACTGCGGTCGAAACCCTTCCGGCCAGTACTTCGACCTTGATCAGCAGTTACACTTTGCCGGCATCGACAATGCATGAATACAAGACAGTCGTCTCGGACTACGTTACCACAGTCACCAGCGTCATTGCTCCATCGACTCTCACATCATACAAAGTCACCACCGCTCCAGGCAAGTGATAACGAATGAGATCAAGCACCAGGTCTGGCAGGCAATAGCTAACACATGACCACAGGTACCACGGTCACGAGCTATTCTACCATCCCAGCAGGGCCTCCTCAAACGATCGTGATCACTCAGACCCAGCCCGTAGCGACAGTGGTTTCCACTTCTTATGTCACGACTCCCATCACTTCCGTCTCGATATACACAGAGGTACAGCCAGAGCGGAGCATTTCCAAATCACCCACATGCCAACTGACATCGCAACAGGCTCCGAGCACTATCTACCAAACGTCTACGATTTGCAAAACGCACTGGGCGACGCTCACAGCCACGCAGTACTCTACGGTAGTCTCTCAGGTCACACAGTATAACACCTTTACTGCTGCTCCGTCGACGGTTACTAAACTTGCCACGCTGACTATCAACTCGGTACTGACTGAGGTATTGCTTTCTACTTCAACTCCTAACCAAATCATGTTCAGATTTGGTGGTATGCTGACCCACCTTTAGTATAATACCGTCACTGCTGCTCCATCGACATTCACCAAAGTCGCCACACTCACTATCAGTTCGATACTGACCGAGGTATTGCTATTCCGTTCCCAAGCCTGACGACGGCATGTTCAAGCTTAATTTTATGCTAACCATGCCTTTTTGCAGACTCGGACGATAGTGAAAGCACCATCAACGACTACATCGACTCAGTATGAGACGATCAGCTCTGTATACACGCAGGTATGTTTTTAGCAACGAGAAGTGGAAGCTATTGCGCAGTTGCTGACACACCAGCCAAATCAGTTCACGACGATTACTCAGGCATGCGAACACGCCTCAATCTCGAGCGCATTGGATAGTGACGAGAAAACTAACGCTCCGACAGGCTCCATCTACTTTCACCAATGTCCGAACACAGACCATCAGCATTCCTTTCACGGAAGTACGTTCAAATTTCAAGCATCAGCAACCGATTGACTACTCGGTGGCGCCCACTGGGGAATGAGCGAAAACTAATGAACTCACCTGTAGGTATCTACGTACTATGAGGCACCGAGAACTATCACGCAATTCTCGACTCTGCCAGGCTCGACTGCATTCGTCTATTCGACCATCCAATCCGTATTCACCAGTACTATCCTATCAGTGCAGCCTGGAAGCACAATCTACGAAACCTACATCTCCACCAAAGAAGGGCCAACACACAAGGCTACGCTGAAGAGCGTTGAGACTCAGTCGATCTACGAAACATCCATCTCCATCAAAGAAGGGCCAACCCACACGGCTACGTTTAACAGCGTTGAAACTCTAACCGAGTCGATATACTCGGTTCCTATCCAGCCTGTTACCGCTCCGCCGACACTCACTCTTACCAGAACTCTGCCGGGAGAGATTTACACAAGCTTCGTCACATCGTCTTGCATTCCGACACCCCCAGCTACGATCACGTTGACACGCACGAGCTTCTACACGGCTCCTGGATACAACCATTCCGTCGTCCGCACTTCCATCATATCACACACAGTACCCGGGCCGACAATCGTCAACACAGCTCCAGGAAGCCAGACGACACTGACCGAATACCGGACTAAGATGCTTCCCGGCTCGACGTTGACCGTCCCTGGCGGCAAGTCCACACTAACGGAGTACGCCACTCGAACGCTGCCCGGCTCGACAATCACCAGCGTCATCAACCACCCCGGCGAAAACAGCACGATCACAACCACGGAGACCACGACTTGCTACGAAACCGTGTCGACCTGCAGTGTCACGCCCGTCTCGCCACCGCGAGGAATGACAATCTACGAGACGAACTACATCACCAAGACCCTTCCAACGACTTATACCGCCTATGCGACTTGCAGCGACTCGACTGTTACGATCACAGCTTCTTCCAAAGGCTGGGACAAGTCTGGCGGCTACGAATCTCACAGCAGCCATTATGGATGAGATTGGGAGGAGAAACCTTCCGGCTACGGCGAAGCTGCTGCTGCTTCCTCTCCCGGCGGAGGGTCCTGGAGACGCGCGTAAGGCGTATGGTGTCCAACAATCCTACTAATATTATGGGGCACGACGAGCGATGAGTTCCTGGTCGTTTGGACAAGCGTGGATATCGATGGATGTCGTTTAATGTTTCCTTTCTTCTCTTCTTGGCCTGGAGTGAGATGTGAAGGAAGGCATTCCGAGGTCTCATTCTTTTGGGTATTGGGTTTTGCGATAGCCCTGTTGTGGCAGCTAATGGCCGTGCATTGATCGAGCGCACACACTCCTTGCTGCTCGGAATGTAGTCCGTATCTAATTCAGCGCATGATCATTCGTCGGCCGAGTCTAATGAGATAATGCACTTGTCCAAAGAAAGCGAAGCCATGCCCAGTGTTGATGAAAGGCTGGGGTGGAATTGTGGGGGTGAGGTGTATGAGTAACGCGTGATTTGACGTTGCTAGTATATGTAGATGTTCAGAGGGAGTACATGCTTCGAGTTTTATGTTTGTGTTCTTGTTGCAATTATACCTATTGTAGGAGTTCCCCTGCGCAGACGCTGATTGGTTGCGCAAAAGTCCAGCGGCATGTGAAACTCTCCCGGCTTCTGACTTTCGCGAGGGTGCAGATGACCCTGTCCACGTGGGTTTTGTGTTGACAGAGAGGAGATAGAAAGAGGTGCTGCCGCTGAGGACTCGACCTCTCTCGTCTTATTCTTCTTCTCAATTCCGCTACTCACGATGAGTAAATTCACTCTTGCCGCCGTCGCTGGAGCGTCCGCCGCCGTAGGAGCTGCAACAACCGCTGCCATCTTCGGCATCAACAGACCACGACAGGAGGCCGTCACAGCAACTACACCCACCACAGCCGTGCCAGCAAAGGCGCTCTCCCCTTCAGCAACTCCCGTCCCAATCGGAACGATCGATCCCAAAGCCCTCGCCGCAGCCGCACCCGTCGATCCCTCCGGCCTCTTCCAATATGGCTTCCCAGGCCCCATCTCCGACCTGCGCACCGCCTCCTCCCTGACCTCCTCCTACAACCGCACAACGCGCAATCCCAACTGGGTCGCCGAACACATCACCCCCGCCTCCGTGCTCATGCGCGAGGGCGACCGCCGACACTCGGTCTTTGTCGAGGATCTCAGCATCCCAGAGAAATTCCGCGCAAAGCTGAAGGACTACTTCCGCTCGGGCTACGACAGAGGCCACCAGGTGCCGGCCGCGGACTGCAAGTGGTCGCAAGATGCCATGAACGCCACCTTCGCTCTGTCGAACATGTGCCCGCAAGTCGGAGAGGGTTTCAATAGGGACTACTGGGCGCACTTTGAGGACTTTTGCCGGCGCCTCACGACTTTCTACCCGTCGGTGAGGATCGTCACGGGGCCTCTGTACCTGCCTAAGAAAGAGCCGGACGGCAAGTGGAAGGTCAGCTACGAAGTCATCGGCTCGCCGCCTAACGTCGCGGTCCCCACGCATTTCTACAAGATCATCTACGCCGAGGACGGCAAGGCAGGCGGCAACGTCAGCGTTGGCGCGTTCGTCCTGCCCAACGACAGGATCAGCAACGACAAGCCGCTCAAGGACTTCGAGGTGCCCGTCGAAGCCGTCGAGCGGGCGTCTGGTCTGGAGTTCGCCAGCTTGCTTCCGCCTGCGAGGACGAAGCAGCTCTGCAAGGAAGTCAACTGCTCGGTCATCATCAAAGAATACGCCGAGAGGCAAAAGGCTTTTGTGAAGCCCGGGCTCCCCAGCCCGAAATAGTAGTAGAAGAGTCGAGCGTAGATTTTCACGACAAGCATAGCTAGGCGCAGTGATCCGGCATTGTAGCGATTTTTATACAAGTGTTCCTTCATCTCTTCTTACACGGACCCATGCGCTGTGCGCTACACGTCCATCGTATAACTCCCGTGTCGTAGAGAGCGAAGTCCATCCCTCCAATCTTCCACTGTTGTCCTCTCTCAATATCGTACAATCTCCCTATTCTTCCAGCGCAACGCGATGCATGTATCCACGCCAGTCCCCGTAAAAAGAGTAGCGAGCCGCCGGTCACCCATCATCGTACACGTATCCCACAATGCATGCCAACCCACTTAGCGCTCTCTAAAACGCATTCCCCGCCCCCTTCTGCACGTGCGTCAAATACTGCCTGCTCGTCGCATTCCACGCCGCCATGTACTTCTCCATGCAGTTGGTGTAGCAGGTGGATTCGCCCGAGGACAGCGAGGAGCCTGGAGTGGGGATGCAGCGGTCGAAGCAGTGTTCGTTGAGTTTCTGGATTTTTGGGTTTGGGTGTTAGTGACGAGGGGGCTCGGAAAAGAGAATGGGGAGGGGAGGGATTAGATGGGAGGCGAGATTGGGTAGGTATTACATACCTCGACGAGAGCGCGGGCGTTGGCGATGGCGGCTTGTTGGCGCACTTGTTGCATTACTTCGGTTTTTGCGTCGGCCATTTTTTGGAATGGGGTTGTGGAGATTTTGTTTCGGAGGTGCTGATGGGGAGGTGGTCGAGGTAGAGTCTTGTTGTGGTTGGTAATTGGGTGTTGTTGTAGTAGACTGGACTGGATGCGGTTTCGTCGACCTGCAAGCTGCAAGTCGACAATCGATGTCGTCTCTAAAACCGAGCGTGGGGCGAGAGCGCGCGAGAGATTTCCAAGACTTCACTTCGAGGTTCCAAAATCAGCCCCTTGGCCGTGCACGACATGGTGAGGTATGTATGAGATATGGACCGCTGGAGATGAGGATTTATCTACCAAATAGAAGTACATGCACTGAGAAGTATCGTCTGCCCGTACGTCGCTGCAATGAGTGAGAACACGAAGGAGGAGGTAACTGAAACCGGAACAGCAGGATATCTACTAATCATACAGTACGGTTACATAAGGATGGCCAGCGTCCAATAATAGAAACATTGGAGCCAAAGATGTAGTTTCGATGTCAGCCAGACGCAGTGAAGCGGTAGTGACTCCTCTCAAAGCTCATGAGCCATCCACGGCTGTTGCTCGTTATCTCTGATAAGCTGCCATCCCATCTTCTTGCAGATCTCGAGGGCTTCGCGGTACATCGCACGCGAGTCCTTTGCCCACGAGTCGTACACATCCGAATTCGTGAACCACATGGCCTCCTGAGGGGCACTCTTCAAATTGAGGTCGGACACGATGTCCTCCCATTCGAGCACGCTCTGTTTCGTTCTCTTTGCCTCACTCTTCAGAGTGCCTTCGCGCCTTACCACGGCGACACGAGCGAGAAAAACTGCTCTGAGACATAGGAAGGCCACTCTGCGGTTGTAGTATGGGTTTGGTGGATCTTTGGCCCATTTGGACACCTCGTACCGTTTGACTTGGCCCGAGAATTGGGCGTCGATCAGTTCTGCTTTGCTTTTGTACAAGTAGCGCTTTGGGCTGAGTTCGAGCGCTTCTTTTGGTGCTCGCGCGCCAGCCCAGAGCGTTTCTTCCAGGCACATCTTGGCCGATTGAAGGAATGCGGGAGCGTAACCTTGGTTTTTTGCGATTGATAGCCAGACATCTGCAAGACGGTGACGTTCCTCGGGATTCGGTGGCCATGCTGCTGTGTGGAAGATGTTTTCCATGTCTGTGCCTTGCTTCACTGTGCGCGGCAGTAGCATCCGTCGAATTCGGTCCCAAGTGGACTCGGCCTCGACCTTTGTTGGCGGATAAGCGTCGAAAGGCGTAGGCTTGATGTGGTCTGGAGGCTCGTCCTCGATGTACCTCCATCCACTCTCGTGGTAAAAGGTGGCGAGTTCACACGCGGCTTTGGGCACTCCTGACGCTGCGGCTTTTGTCATATAGTATAGCCACTCGCTTGTCGCAAGGTGCTGTCCATCCTCATCGCGCTTCTTGTAGAAGGTGGCGGCGTAGTAGAACGCGGTGGGGTCGTCCTGCTCGATGCCAATCTTGATGGCTTTCTCGCAAAGGTCCCACTCTTTCATGCCCTTGATTGAGCGGTCGTAATGTGCTTCGATCAGTTCGATCCAGGGTGATGACAAATCGTCATGGTCGTTGACAGAGATTTCGGCTTCCGGTTTGATACCGGCGGCGCGTTGCGATGTTTCTCGTTCGCTTTTCGCCACGGCTCCCTCCACTGCCCGCCACCACCACTTGATCGCGGTATCGGCATCACCAAGATGGTATGCGATCTTGCCTTCCAAGACCATAGCACGCGAATGGGTTCCCTCTCTTGCGATCTTTTGCAAGCGACCCCTCTCTGTGGCAACGGAAGCCTGCCTGAGCACGCCTGGCGTTGTCCTGGCGTTAACTAGGGCGCCATTTACAAGTCGGATACTTGCTTCGGTGAAACCAGCAGCAGCCGATATGTCCAACAGCTTCCGGCCCCAGTATTTGTCATCTTCCGCACCTTTCTGATGCAACAGCAAAATAGACAAGAAAATCAGGTCTTGCTCACTCATCTCGACTCTTTTCACCAATTCTTTGAAGGCCTGGACAGTTGAAGTACTGACTCTGGACTTGGTGTCCTTACTGAGCTCTGCAAATTCGGCTATAAACTTGTCGACCTCTTCGGGGGTCTTGCCAAACCTGCCAGCAGTGTGGGCATGCATGATTGTCGTGGACCGCCTGGCGTTTTCCGTTGCTCTGTCTTTCTCCCGTGCTTCTTGGAACCGACGGGCTTCTGCCGGCGTCAAGGCCAACGGCTTACTCCTATTGGAGGTCGTCCTAGTTGACGGTGCCCTTGGCGCGTGTGTTCGACGGACCGAAGTAGAGAATGGACGGGCGAGGGAGCGCGCGCCGCAGCGGCCAACGTAGACATCACATGTCGCCTGCGCGTTCGCGCTCGCAAGTCGCTGGGGCGATTGCTGTACGGAGTGGCGGATGGTACGTGGCAGCATCGCCGTGGTTACGAAGTCGGGATATGGCCAGGCTCAGGCGTGTCCGACGGTCGTCCTTGACCACCTTTTGTCCGCTTTCATGCAGTGTGTGCCAATTTCCGCAGTCCAATTAAGTGTTCGCTTTCCTCTCCTTCCGCCGAGCGTGATGCTCTCAGTGGCCAGTAGTCGCAAGATTATGAAGCTGTAGTCGGGTGCTCTTCTGGATTCTCGGCCGGCGGAGGTCGCTTGAAGACCTCCGCTGCCGAAACATCGCAAGCGAAGTGGTTTGACAGCATGTCGACGGAAGTGACTGAACGAACTTGCCGATGACCTGGGGTTAGCCTTGTGATTGCTTGTGAGTGGCTTGCATTCAATGTCTCGTTTGATATAGGTAGGTAGGTATGCGGTCGTTCTCACGTGAAGCATCTACTCGACTTCTACATAAGGTACTGTATTTTATCTAGCACCTACAACAAGACTGCAGCTCGTCAGCATCGATCGAACGATTCTCAGCCGAGAGAGCTCTACTATCAGGACACTCCTGCCATTGGTGTGTCTCTCAAGGTCTCTTCAGATCAGTTATGTATGTAACCTTTACGGCGTGATGTGATGTTTAAGCTGAGAGACCAAGGGACAGCGTTTGGCCTCGTGGGGCAAGGGCCAAAAAACAGCAAGCCGCTCTTCAAGCCCACGTCAAGGGAAAGTCGCGGGCTAAACACCAGCAACACCACACACTCCTTGACCACCACCACCTACTCCTCTCGCCCGTCAATCACCTCCACACAGATTGACGAACACCTGCAACCATGTCTCTCTCCGTCCCTGGAGCTCCCAACGCCGGGCTTTTCAAGCCGGGCTACCAAAAGTACGCTTCCCCTCCAAAACACATTCACAAGCAACAAATGCTAACAGAAACCTTAGCCACGATGCAGAGGATGGCGCCGTCATCCGCAACATCGACGCTTGCCGTACCATTGCCCAGACCGTGCAGACATCGCTCGGTCCCTATGGCCGCAACAAGATTGTCATCAACCACCTGCAGAAAATGATCCTTACCAACGACGCCGCTACGATTCTTCGCGAACTGGAAGTTGTACACCCCGCCGCTAAGCTTCTTGTCATGGCCTCGCAGCAGCAGGAGGCCGAGATGGGCGACGCAACCAACCTCGTCATCGTGCTGGCCGGCGAGCTGCTGAAGAAAGCGGAGGACCTTATCAGGATGGGCTTGAAAACAAGCGAGATCGCAAAGGGCTACGAGCGCGCACAAGGATTTGCGCTCAAGGCGCTGGAAGAGTTGGAAGTTGAGAGGGTCGAGGACATTAGGAGCCAGGCTGAGCTCGCAAAGGCGCTGAGGACCGTCATCGCGGCCAAGCAGTCAGGAAACGAGGACTTCCTGGCGGACAGGGTTGCGGAGGCCGTGCTGGCCGTGATGCCCAAGAACCCATACAACTTCAACGTGGACAACGTACGGGTGGTCAAGATCATGGGAGGTGGACTGGAGCAGAGCAAGGTCGTCAAGGGCATGGTCTTCGGCCGTGAGCCTGATGGCAGCGTCAAAAAGGCGTCAAAGTCCAAGGTCGGCGTCTACAGCTGCCCTATCGACATCTCGCAAACCGAGACCAAGGGCACGGTTTTGCTCAAGAACTCCAAGGAGCTCCTGGACTTCTCCAAGGGCGAGGAGTCGCAGATGGAGGCCGCCATCAAGGAAATCTACGACTCTGGAATCCGCGTGATCGTTGCTGGTGCGACCGTCGGCGAACTCGCGATGCACTACCTAAACCGCTACGGTATCCTTGTGATCAAGATTCTGTCCAAGTTCGAGCTCCGCCGTCTTTGCAGCGTGGTTGGCGCTACTCCCCTAGCTCGTCTTGGTGCACCCATGCCCGATGAGATGGGCGACGTCGATGTTGTCGAGACCCTCGAGATCGGTGGCGACAGAGTGACTGTCTTCAGACAAGAGAACGACTCCACCCGCACAGCCACCATTGTGCTTAGAGGCGCCACCCAGAACCACCTCGACGACGTGGAGCGCGCAGTCGACGACGGTGTCAACGCCATCAAGGCCATCACACGCGACCCCAGAATGGTGCCCGGAGCAGGCGCCGCCGAGATGCAGATCATCGACAAGGTCAACGCGATCGCAGAGAAGACTCCCGGCCTCAGCCAGTACGCCATCAAGAAGTACGCCGAAGCATTCGAAGTCATCCCCCGCACGCTCGCCGAATCCGCAGGTCTCGACGCCACCGAGGTTCTCGCACGCCTCTACACCGCACACAACTCCTACCAACAGCAGCAGCAAAGCAGCAAAAAGCAGACCGACTCCTCCTCAGAAGACGAGTCACCGATCGCCATCGGTGTGGACATTGAGAACGAGGACGGCACCGGCACTCTCGATGCCGAGGAGGAGGGCATCCTTGACCTGATGGTCAGCAAGTCATGGGCGATCAAGCTGGCGACCGAGTCGGTCAGGACGATCCTCAGCGTCGACCAGATCATCGTGGCGAGACAGGCGGGCGGTCCTAAGCCGCCAGGCCCCAATCCCAACTGGGACGACGACTGATTGCATTATCACAAGGTAGATAGACGACATGCGCTAGAAGGCTAATGGCAATGCGAAAAGTGATACGAAGAGCTAAGTGACTGCTGCAGTGGTGATTCCTAGTTTCACGCTTCTTTGGACGTAAATGGACTTGTTTCCCGATAGATGTGCTGATCTCGAGACAGGGAGGTCTTGCTTGCGCTGCTTTGTGCTACCCTTTCGGGAGCATAAAATATGGTCATACGTGTGGGCGTATGTCGTGATTCTAGAGACCGAGTGATGTGAGTGATGTGAGGTTCCGCGAGGTGAGGTGGGAAGCTCGCGCCTTCCGTTTGCTGCACTTGTCGCCAGCTTCCCCCTTCCTCTTCACAACTTTGCTGACCTCCAACCTCCCACCACCCGACCACGCCACTTCGCCATTTTTGCACATCGCCGACAGATTCCTTCGCAACACCCGCAATGCGCGCCGACTGTCTGCCTCATGCTTGCGTTTCTGTCCTCGTCGATGGCGTCGCTCTCCCTGAATACAGCACTGAGAGCGGCGATGGCATGAGCGCAACTACTTTCATTGAGGCTGTTCCTGGCGCCGCTTTTACAATTCAGCTGGAAGTTGAGGCTCAGTTCTGTCAACGCGATCGGAACGACAAACTTAACTTCGTTGTCTATCTAGACGGCGAATTCGTGCGCGCCATTCCGGCCCGCGTGGACAAACGACCCGTTACAAAAGTCATGAATGGCGCGCGCGAGAAAACAAGCAATGGATGTGCAAGCAGAGCTTTTGTGTTCGCACAGCACGAAACCAGTACGTTGCCATTCAAATGACTGTTCTCAACGCACTAACGCAAGTGCAGTAGACGGCCATGTTCATGCCTCACTCGTACAAAAATTGGCAAGTCTCGGGGAGATCAAGGTCGAGTTGCGGTGGTGCCGCGAGACGGGCAAGAAGTGTGTTAATAATGGGTTACCTTTCGAGGGAATCGGGAATGACCCACTTCCTGAGAAGGCTACCAAAGGGCGCTCGATATCGAATCACGCCAAGTAAGTACCCTTCGTACCCTGCTTATATTCGCAGCGGACTGGCTGACACTTTTCCCAGGCTCGGAGACCCTGTCACGGTGGCACCATTTGAGTGGCTTGACGTGAAGTACCCGTATGGGTACGCACCGATCGCCACTTACAAGTTCTAATATCGTTCTTGCAGTGAGTGATCATTGACCGTGTTGTTGGGTTGTTTCTGACAATTGCTGCAGGGGATCTTGAAATTGAAGGCATCCTTGAGCGTCCGCCATCCCCGGCTCCTCTAGTGCCGCTTGAAGAGCGTGATCCAGATGATCTCACAGCTGAAGAGCTGCGTGAGCAACTTCGCCTTCTGCGCGCCAAGCAGGATGCAATCAACGTCAAGCAGGAGGCCATGCGCGCCAGTGACGCTGCGAGCAACATCAAGCAGGAGTTGAAGCGCAAGAATCGTAAGCGCGAGCGCGAGCGCTCCGTCACATTGGCTCTGGAGAACAACAATGAGGGAAACGACGACGGAGACGACGAAGTCACCATCACGGCTGAGTGGGACAGGCGTAAGCGTGCGAGGGCCAGCGCTGAGGGTGCACAGGTGATCGACCTTACAGAAGACTGAACTGCATGAACTTCCAAGGTGAAGGCTTGCGGGATCTGCTCGCTATAACTCTCGCGCAGATCTGTCAGCACGCTGTTCACCACATCATATCGCGATGAGAAGGCCTGTTTGACGGCGTTCATACGCTTGAACTTCGACGTTCGTTGAAAGGCTTGATATGTTACCGAGCGAGCAATGCGATGATTCTTTTTAGCATACTTCGCAATGGAAAATCCGTCTCGTCGGCTGTGCATTGTGTCGATGTCGCCAGGGTTAGGGTTGGAGTAAGTGAGCATGCACGTATTGAGAGTTCGCACCCAACTTTACGCTCTAATGGACATTACAGTGTGACTATGGATATATCTGATCAACCCTTGATGTTGTATTGTCATCTTCGGCAGTGTGTGTGTTTCATTCCTGGTGTAATCATTCGTTGGCGATCTCTTCGACCATGATCAAAGCAGATGCTACAAGCTTCAGTTGACATGAATACGCGTTCTCCGGTATGTTTTCTGTCACGAGAAGGGACGAGTGATCCATTTCGTTACATGGATACACTGATGCATATACGTATACAAATATCTCGAATATACTGAATACGGCCTTGACTGTTCCTCGCTTGAAAGTTGGCATGGCTCATCCTCAGGCCATTTGAGCACTACATGTATGTAGAAGCCTTGAGAGACCACAAGATTGAGAAAAAGATATTTGACACGCATCAACACGAGATTGTATCCAACACGGATCTTCACATGCAAGCCAGCAGAAGGCATGGCAGCCCTGTCGTCAAACCCTTTCTCCACCTTGGACAATGCTCCCCACCAACAAGTTGATCTCACCCGCAGGAGCAAGCCCCTGCCGCCGTTCCGTCATTCCCTCACGAGCTCCCAGCAACTCACTGCCAAAAACAAGCTCAATGGCTGAATCTCGACCTCAACCAAAAGCTACCACGTGTAGCGAGCGGAGAGAACGCCCTCTCTGCCAGCAATTTTCGAAGCGACCCTAATGATCCAGCATCGCCGACAGCAGCAATGTCAATCACGAAGGAGAACCTGAAGCCGACCTGGGCGGCTGCTAGCGGGTCCAACAACACCAACGGCTCTACGCTGTCCGGAGGGACCAATGGATACCCACAAAAGGATTTCCAGAACGGCATCGAACAGCACACCCAGGCCGCCGAAACAGTCGAGCTTGAGCGTCCTGTTTCGCGACGACGAGGTCACAGCATTTCAGGCTCAAAACATGCACAGGCAGCCGCGAGGAAATACAAGCATGCCTTTGCCGTTCATTCGAAGAACCGCACATCATGTCTGAGTCGCGATTCAACCGAGCCCGTCTCCCTCCAAGGCTTCAAAAACCTTGCCTTTGCCGTCCTCGCATGTTCGATCTTGCGACTTATGATTGAGAACTTCAAGAGATACGGTATCCGCGTTACCATTTCGTCCAATGGACCTTCAAGGAGCGACCTCATATACGGCACCATCCTCTACATCTCAGTACCGTGCCATCTATTCGTGGCATACGGGATCGAGCGATTGGCGGCATGGTATGCGCAAGGAGCTGTCGGGCGAGTGAAGAAGAGCGAGGCAAGGGACTATGACAAACAACTGGAGTTTGAGCGAAAGAGACTGAAGAGCCTGTGGTGGATCATTGCCATGCTGCATGCGCTCAATGCGACATTCAATCTGCTGGTGTCGACCACGGTGGTATACTGCTACATCCACAACCCTGGTATTGGCACGATCCATGAGATGCATGCCGTGATCGTCTGGCTGAAGGTCTGCTCGTACGCCTTCACCAACCGCGACATTCGACATGCCTTCCTCAAGCCCGATCCGACTGGTCAGACAATCCCTGCATTGTACAAAACATGTCCGTACCCGCAGAACATCACGGTATCCAACCTATGCTACTTTTGGTGGGCGCCGACCCTCATCTATCAGCCGGCCTACCCTCGCACTGAGAAGATTCGCTGGGACTTTGTAGCGAAGAGAGTATGCGAGACCATTCTCGCCTGCTTCATCATCTGGATCGCATCAGCACAGTACGCCGTGCCGTTGCTGCAGAACAGTCTAGCGGACATCTCTGAGCTCAAGCTGATCAACCTGCTGGAACGTGTTCTTAAGCTCAGCACCATCAGCGTCATTTGCTGGCTCGCCGGATTCTATGCCTTGTTCCAAGCATCGTTGAACGCACTGGCTGAAGTGATGCGCTTCGGCGACCGCGAATTCTACGGTGACTGGTGGAACTGCTCGGACGTCCGTTCGTACTGGACAAGCTGGAACAAGCCAGTGTCGCAATTCATGAAGCGGCACGTTTACGCTCCCATGGTAGGCCGAGGAATGCCCCCACCGCTCGCGCAAATCGTGACCTTCATCTTCTCTGCTGTCTTGCACGAGATCCTCGTCGGAGTGCCGACCCACAACATGCTCGGCCTTGCATTCGTCGGAATGATGGCGCAAATCCCGATGATCTTCTTGACAGACGTGTTTAGGAAGCGGGAAGGATATTGGCCGAAGCTGATGGGCAATCTGATTTTCTGGTGTTCATTCTGTCTTATCGGGCAGCCCGTGGCGGCGCTCGGTTATTACTTTGCTTGGCAGGCGAAGTATGGCCAGTCTCGACCGGAGTATCCTGTGCTGTGGCCTGCGGGTGCGGGTGAGAAGACGGGGTGAATTGTTCTGTGAACATTGTGGATGTCCCAGCTGTCAGCGAGTTTGGACGTGAAAGTGACCATCGAACCGACATCGCAGGATAATTATTAATGAAAGTCTACTGTTATACACCGTTCTTACCAATTCGATTCATCACATTCACTCACCTGCAAGGCAATCACGTGATGCGATCGTTCCCAATCCGAAAATAGCAGGTGCATTGGATGACGGAGTGAAGTAGCGCGGGTGTTACTCCAGCTCCCGGCCGATTTCGCCTCACGTGGGCAGTAGCAATTAGGTATGCGGTAGGTAGCAGTAACAGCTCCAGTTGACTTATCGCCCACTGCACTCGACTCAGTTGACAACACGACGACACTTCCTCACCCAAACTTACTGCTGTATACAGGATCTACGGCCCCATCTTCACTTCTCATCCCGTGCCCAGGCTCGGATGTGTGGCCGCGACCGCAAAGGTTAACCTTACTTGATCGTCTAGCGCTCCTGTGCCGCCCGAGCTCAGGCTGGATCGCGACCAACGTCAGCCCGCCGCTGCGACGAAACGCTGAGACACAGGGCCATCGCCGAGAGGGCTCATCCTCCGCCGCCGAACTATTCCAACACGCGACCGCCAACGGTTTCACGCCCTGGACCACTGGACTGGACTGGATTGGACTAGATTGGATTCTCTGCTGCATGGCGTCACATTGAACATTGCACTCCTCTCTCCGCTACCGCCACCCAACTGCATTGCATCTCCGCCTTGTACAGTCACGCGACGAGACCTCCGCCCGACGCGCCCGCCGCCTCACATCTCGTCTGCGCCCGGCCGCCTCTCCGTCGCGCTGTCATCGATCCAACCCATACGCGCGCTCCGAGTCCACCAGGCGCCCATCACTGTCGCCTGCCGAGCACCATCAATTGCGCGCCAATCCCGAGACTCGCATATCGCACACTCGTCGACTCGCCCAGTCGATCTTCCATCGCGTGCGCTGCAGCTAATTGCGCAGCGTCTCACGCGCCGGCGCCGGCACCATGGCTCTTGCGGCCCCGCCGGCCAGTGAGCGCAAGCGCGTCAAGGTCTACGAACTCAAGAACAACGACTGGTACGACCGCGGCACTGGCTTCTGCTCTGGCCGCCTGCTCAGCGGACCCAATATTAACCCAGAAAACCCCGAAGCGCACATCGTCGTCGTTAGTGAAGATGAACCCGAGCGCGCGCTTCTGGAGACGCGCATTACCAAGGACGATGGATATCAGAAACAGCAAGAGACGCTCATAGTATGGACCGAGGCGAATGGTGTGGATATGGCGCTGAGCTTTCAAGAGGCCGAGGGATGCTCTTCGATATGGGAATTCGTATCGGAAGTGCAAACTCGCTTGGCCGCGCTCGCGCCGGACGACGGCCTTTCGGACGATTTGCTGGATCCTCTTCACAACACAGTCAGCTTGCCAGATCCCCAGCTGGGGAAGCTGGACGAGATCGACGGCTTGATTCGAAATGCTTCGCAAACACCAGCTGGGCGCGACGCCCTGATCACGTTCATCATGCATCCTGAACAGCAGTACATCTTGAAGCTCGCACCACTCGTAGAGATGGCAGAGGATCTAGAATCAACGCCCGACTTGCATCGGCTGTGTACAATCATGAAGAGCCTCATCCTGCTAAACGACACATCAATCATCGAATTCGTGGTCACAGATCAGGCAGTCATGGGTGTCGTTGGCGCGCTCGAATACGACCCCGATTTTCCGTCACATCGCGCGAATCATCGGCAATTTCTCTCGGACTCCTCGAAGTTCAAAGAAGTTGTCGAGATGAAAGATGAAGACATTCGCCGGAAGATTCATTACACTTATCGCTTGCAATACCTCAAGGATGTGGTACTGGCCCGCATTCTGGACGATCCTACCTTCTCTGTGCTCAATTCGCTTATCTTCTTTCACCAAGTTGAGATTATCACCTTTCTTCAGTCCAGTACCGACTACCTTCGTGAGCTTTTCAACATCTTTGCACCGGACGCGACCGATGCGTCAAAGATGAGGGAAGCGGTACTTTTCATTCAAAACTGCTGCGCAGTGGCGAAAGGCATTCACGCCAATTCGAGAGCGTCACTGTACAATAACTTCATTCAATTCGGCCTCTTTCCCGTGGTGATGTTCGCTCTGAGACATCATGATGCAGCGGTGCGAGTGGCAGGAACGGACATTCTGGTGTCCTTGATCGACCACGACCCACACATGGTCAGGCTGCAGATATTCAACGCCATCAAGGAAAAAACCACACCACTCACAGACACCTTGATCGAACTACTGCTGGTGGAGGTCGACTTGGGCGTCAAGAGCCAAATGGCAGACGCAATCAAGATTTTACTGGACCCCAGTACGACACAGGCACAGATGGACATGATGAATAGGGCTCAAAATGGCGAATTTGTACAGAAACAGCGCGGCTCGGGACCACACATGACCATAGCGCCCCAAACGGACGCCTTCATTTCGAATTTCTACGAAGACAGTGCGAAGCGGCTCTTCCAGCCTCTAAAGGATCTGGAACACAGAACATCGATGCTCGGGCTCACCGTACAGGAGACAAGTCTATACACTCATCTCGTTGAGGTGCTGTGCTTTTTCGTGCGACAACACACCTACAAGAGCAAGCTGTTCATCTTGGCTGAAAACTTGCATGCCCGCGTGGCACAACTCTTGGCTTGTCCACAGAAGTACATGAAGTTGATGGCTCTTAAGTGGTTCCGCATCTGCATTGGATTGCAGGACGAGTTCCATAACCGACAATTGATTCAGCATGGACTTTTCGAGCCTATACTGAACATTGTTTACGAGACCATGCCACGGGACAACTTGTTGAACTCGGCTTGTTTGGAGCTCTTCGAATACATCAAGCGCGAGAACATCAAACAGCTGATCGTACATCTCGTGGAGCATCACCGCGAGCGGCTGGTAGGAATCACATATGTGAACACGTTCCAGAACCTCATTATCAAGTACGAGGCGCTGCAGATGCCTCCAGCCAGCGGAGAAGAATCCTTCACCACACAAGAGGGCACACCTCAAAGAACAATCAATGGCCAGCGCCACAGCGGTCTCAGAGAAGCGGATGCCGATGAAGAGGCGTACTTCAACGGCGATGATGATATGGATGCCGAAGATGACGACGACAGTAGCCTGCCCACCACCGCGAAGGTCAACCTCCCCAACGGAGCAAGTCCCTTACGGCCCTTGGTCAGCTATCCCGACGACGAAGAAGACACCATGGATCTGCTCGCGTCCTCGCCCGATCCGCTCAAGGACAAGAAGAGCACCAGCAGCAGCGAACCCACATCGACCGACGCAGCACCAGAAAGCACAGAGATCGATTCCCCACAGGAAAAGTCGCGCGGCCGCGACCGCAAACCCGTTCCAGTGGAAGGCTCGCCCGGCGCCCAGCAATCACCTCCCGAGTCCGTTGCCATCAAACGGCGCCGCGAAGAAGACGACGAAGACAACGAGCTCGGCAAACTCATGAGCGGCGGCAGCGGCGTCAAGCGCAGGAACAGCTCTGCTACAAGTGTAAGCAACCGCCTTGGGGATGCTTCGCTCGGCGATCGTCCGAATGGAGCCCACAACGCCGCTGCTGACGCCGTCTCCTCACCAACAAGCGGCGGCGGCGGCACGCAGATGCTCAGGCGGAAAGGCAGCTTGAAAACGAAAAATCAGGGGAACGTCAGTCGCTTTGCTTTCAACAAGAGCGTGCCAATGAAGCTAGAGCAGGAAACCAAAGACGAAAGCCCGGCGGCCGCGGATGATGTAAAGGATGGCTAGCAGGAAGTAGAAAACCGCCGTCCTTGTCCGACAACGACGACGACGACGACGACGACGAGGATGGCGTCGATGACGATCGTATGAAGCTGTCGTTTCTTACCGTAGTAGCATGAGTGCGGCACCGTCCTCGAGAAGCCTGGCATTTTTTTTATCGGCATTTTCCCACCTACTCGCTGGTTGTTCTTCCTCTGCCTCTTCTTCTTCTTCTTCTTCTTCTTCTCCTTCTTCTTCTTTTCCGCTTCTACTTTTCCCCCCCTTTCGTTTCCACAAAAACCCATATGTCTATGTATGTGATTTGGGGATTGACGACGCGTTTTGGAGCGCGGAGTTCTTTTTTGCTGTTGTCTTCTCTCATCAAAAATGTCCTCACTTGTGGTACCGCCGTGTACTGGCGGACGGACAGAGTGACATGTGGTCGGGTCGACAAGGAGAGGGACGCGGCTTGGCTTCTGGTGAGAGACGATGGGCGCAACGGAGTACTCCCGAGTTTGGGGACTTTTCTCTTCCTCTTGTTTCTATCTTCCTCAGGAGGCTGGCGAATCGAATTGAATTGACAATGACCGGGACGAAAGAAGTTGGGAGTGCAGGAAGGCGAGGGAAAGGGAGGGCTGCAAAAAAGAGTACATTATTATCACTGAGCTTACTTAAGTAGCGTACAAACGAACGAATGAGGGATTGGTTGTCGGAAGATCAATGCGACGTTTCTTTTTATTTGGTCATCTGTTGTTTGTATACAACAAGGGTCGAACGATGGACGACAGCGGATCATCTTTCCCTACGTACTACTCGCCCAGGCAGGCTGCTGTAGGCCGGCCTGTGGTGTGGTTGTTGAAACGCTGGGACGCGAGTGAAGTCTAAGGATGATTTGCAAGCCGTTTTGGGACAGTTCGGGATTCTGTGGCGCTGTGAAGAGTGGGGTCTGATCTGGAATCATGGGGGCTGGAAAGGGCTCTCTCCGTCCACAACCTCGAACGCCTGAACACGTTACACACTTTGTGCGGCTGTGCCTTTTGTCTTTTCTCGTTCTACGTGGCTGTCACAAAATAATGAGGCTGAGCGGCTGGAATCGAGATGATGAGTGCTGGTGAGCTGGACCTGCAAGATGATCGGGAGGGCCTGTAGAGAGGCCCGATTGCCCTGTGAGCTGCTCTGCCATGGCCGCCCGGCAACGAACGATTAAGCTCTCTCGGTAATTGCGCTCAACCGTGCGTGATCTTCTTCACGGCAGGTCTGTCAAGAGTCGGTCCCAAATCGCTATCCTCAAGGTTTGAGAGCTTGCCAACTGGCGAAGGTAAGCCGCACGCACTACTCAGAATCGCATGTGAGTGCCTGGATAGACTACTAACCTTAGAAGAACGCTCTAGATGGTGTACCTTGATCGCCTCATAACCTTATCAAGCCGAATGCAATAAGGTTAGTAACTCTTACTTTCATGCCGCGTGCGTGGCTGTAACTGTTCCGAGGTCGAAAACGGCTCTATCGAACTCGCTTTCCAACGATGCAAACGCGACGGTCTATCCTACTATTCTGCCCGGCGTGCCGTCCTCTTGAGCCCGAGAACACCTACTCTCGGGTGATCGCCACATACATCACTCTGGAAACGGTCGTCTAGAGTTTGGATGGCTTGGGTTGATCGATGCGTAGCTTTGGGCATTCTCCGTCCGGACGGCAGACGGTCAGGCCGCCGTGCGTGGCCTGGTGGATGGATAGCTATGAAGATCACAGTTCCTAGCTTATACTGCTGAACTACTCGTAGGTTTCTGTCTGTCTCTTCGAGTGCTACTCGCTCTTCTTTGCGCAGACTTCTGATTTACAGTGCACTTCGCGACACACACAATAATCTGGAAGACTTTGGTGCTACAACTTGGTAGTTCGCGTTACATTGCTTACTACTGCATCGGCTGATCGGAAAGTTTCGACACCCATCATGGCTTTATTCTCCAGAACCAAGTCAAAGGTCAGGGAAACCACCGAGCAAGAAGTTCCGAAGGCCGCGGAAGAAGAGAAGACTGCAACGCCAGACGATGCATCTCAAAGAGGGCGCAAGGGGAAAGAGGCAGTGAGGCCATATCAAAATGATTATGCGAGCGCAGTACCGCCTAGCCCGGGTCCTTCACAGCCTTTACGCCCTTTGCACCACACTTCGTATGGATATGGGTCAGCCTACAATCGCAGCGACAGCTTTGGAGCAAAGGACTACTTAGCTGGTCTCAATAAGAAGCAGGACTACCCCGATTCGCATTCGTCTAGTGACTCGGGATACTCTTCCGCAGGACCGCAATCTCGCTCACTCTCACGGACACCCACTATACAACGGGAGATGGGTTGCTTTCAGATATCGAATAAATCTATGACCCAATTGTACTTAGGGGAGGGAATTGCGCGCGAGCCGGGTTCCTCTTCGCGACCTTCACTACAAGGAGATACAATCGACCGAAGCAGCGCACAACACTCCAAGGCCGCTGAAGGCAGGTTTCTTAATCCTGCGAGATCTCTGCAAGGAATGCGAACGTACTTCAGGCCGGAGCATGCAGTTGACACGCCACTAGCCCTGCCACCCCAAAACCGATATCAGGATGCAAGGTATCAGCGCCAGATTCAGCAAAGCATGCCCATGCGGCCAACTTCTGTACCTCCTCAAGGGTCGCGGTCTAGATCTGAGCGCGTATCTCGCCCACCGCCCCAGTGTAGCAGCAGCTCATCCGGTCCCGTGTTGCAGAGCTCCCGCTCCGTTTATGCGCTTCGACCTATTGCCGCAGTACCGTCGAGCTCTAGACTACCTGACTGGAGCAACCAAATCCCCAGCAACCTCGACCAACAACTCCAGGCCACGCCTCTCCAGTCTAGATCTCCTACGTCTCCCACACCGCGCAAGACTCACGCACATGCGAAGTTTCCCCACAAAGAGTCGAAACCACCACTCAGCATTCTTCATGGCCTGAAGGTGAACAAGCAAGGCCTCATCTTGGACGAAGAGGGGGGTCCTATCGGCGAGTTGTGGGAGGGCGACATCATCGATTGCGTCCGTGAGAAAGCTGATGCCTACGGCGCTGTTCTAGACGAGTGCGGGCGAGTGGTCGGCAGGGTGCGGACCTTGTTAAAGACGGATACGGAGTCTATGCTTCGATCAAAAGCGAGTGACGTGGAAAAACTCCATGGCTTCCCACTGCCGCCAGTTTCGATGACGAGTTCAGCAGCGAAATCTTCCAGATTCGACGATGCTCGTTCCAACGTCCCAGGCCAAACGAAGGGCGTATCAACTCAGAAACGTGGCCCTTCCAGAGCCAAAACTGATGTCATTTTGCAAGAGCATGATCACGAGCAGACACTCGGTCAGAAACAGACCGCTCCATCGCGTCCACGCCTCCATGGCCGGTCAGAAAGCCTGCCCTCTGTCCCTGAATCGCACAGTACAGCTGAAAAAGAGCCGTCTGATGAGGGCTCTTCCTCCGATGAAGAGAGCCAGCAGGGCCTTGTGGACGAGGGCATACCAAGCCAAAAACGAGTTCGTGCAACTTCCAGTGCAAGGACGGAACCGCATCGCAGATACCCCATGTCCTCTCACGGACGCAGTGTCAGTGAGCCGATACACCTAACAACAGCTTTACCACCTGTTCCTCCCAAAGGAAAGCGCCCTCTGGATCCAATGAGGGCGAAAGCCCCCGTGGTTGATATTACGACAACATCCGCTCATGACCAACGTACCAGACTCACTACAATTCAAAGCCGAGTCCAAAGTCTTTCGCTTCCTACTTTTCAGGCCAAAGGACCTGCTGTTGGTCTACCAAGGAGCAGCCTATGCGCCGGCGCCCCGGTCTTCAGTATAACTCCTCACCGCCTTACTACTCCTGCATTGTCAACGCCGTCGTCTCCGGGTATTGCAAGCCTTAGCGTGCAGCCGCCGATACTCAGACCGCGTGCGTCTGGCACCATTCCTCTTGTTCGGAGTCCACTCAGCAGCCAAGGTACGAATTCATCCAAATCCCTGAGCATACTTGTGAAAGCTGGAACTTACCACTGACACGTCTTTTTGATACAGAGAACTCTCTGTCCGACTCTGAACACATCATTCCAGTGGAGGACTTGAAATCTACCTCTCCTCAAAGTAAATATCTTTCTCGCTCCCAGAGCATGAAGATATCAAGTGCTACTGCGAGCGCGATGAACATTGGGAAGCAGTTGAAAAGATTTACACATGCTAATACGGCAGCCGCGAAGAGGGAGGCAGATTTTGTCGTGGAAGAGATCGGAAACGGCGTGCAGCCGGAGAAGAAAGAGAAGAAAAAGGGTATCTTGGTTTTTTTTGGAAGAAAGAATTGATCAGTTGTGGTGTCTTGGATTGTATCTGGGTGTGCGACTGACGACCCAGTTTCTTTTGTTAACAAATTTTCTTAGGCTCTGTGGTATTTTCTTCTTTTCTTTCTCTTCTGCAACTAGGATATGGAAAGACATTGGTTCATAAGTCACTATGTAATGTTACACAGCATTAAAGACCGACAACGTCAGCGTCCAGACCTTACGATATGCATGGGAGCTCTTGTGTGGCGCCGGACCTAGAACTCAACCGGGTTACTCTTACCGAACCCACAACTTAACGCCCCACCACACTCCACCTCATGCCCTCAAGGGTCCGACTAGCATTCTTTTTTCCTCGAAATCTATATTCCTTATATGTAGCCTTGGATACCCGTTGCCCACTTCACTTCCTGGCTCGACGTGAGTGAACGCTGTGAAGTGTTGAAAGCCACGAGCGACTTCCTGAAGTCTTTGCGCTCGCTGGAGACTGGAAAGACTTCACTCAATCTCGCACATAATTTTTCTCGCTGTACAGCTTCTTATCTTATCTGGATCGCTTGGCTGGACTAATCGAGCTCACCATGTCGGCAAACACGAGAGAGGTCTTGCCTTCGCGGCAGTCTGTGGACGGATTCTCGAACATGGACCAAACCAACTCGGTGATCGTTGAGCGATACGGCGTTCAGCCCAAGTCATCGTCTGTCGTTGGCGAGACCTCCGCCGAAGAACGTCACGGTGCGGTTGAGATGATCGATTCCGGCTCCAACAACGAAAGCAACAATCACCCACCAGCAAACACAATCGCTGCCATCGAAGCCTCCAAACCTGGAAGATTCTCTTTCCTACGCAGCCGCCAATTCTACATCGTCCTACTCATCTCCCAGGCGCTCGCCGTAGCAATCACAGGCACCAACACGCTATCATCTCTACTCGCGAACGAGGGAACCAGCATCCCAGCCTTCCAGACCTTGTTCAACTACATCCTGCTCTCCCTAATTTACACCTCCTACACGTTGTACAAGTACGGGTTCAAAGGCTGGTGCAAGCTAATCTACAAGGACGGCTGGCGCTACTTCATCTTGGCCTTCTGCGACGTAGAAGGAAACTACTTCACCGTCCTCGCCTACCGCTACACCACCATCCTCTCCGCCCAACTCATCAACTTCTGGGCCATCGCCGTCGTCGTCGCCATCTCCATGATCTTCCTCAAAGTCCGCTACCACATCGCGCAGTACGCCGGGATCCTGATCTGCTGCGGCGGCCTCGGCATCCTCGTCGCCTCCGACCACATCTCGGGCTCCAACGGCGGGCAAGCGCTCAACGCCGTCAAGGGAGACTTGTTCGCCCTGCTAGGCGCCAGCCTGTACGGTTTTACCAACGTCTTCGAGGAATTCCTCGTCTCCAAGCGGCCCTTGTACGAAGTGCTAGGCCAGCTCTCGTTCTGGGCAATCCCGATCAACGGCGTGCAAGCCGCGATCTTCGACCGCGCGTCGTTCCGCTCTGCAACGTGGAACTCGGCCGTGGGCGGCTACCTGACGGGTTACACGCTGATTCTGACGATCTTCTACTCGGGCGCGCCGATTGTGTTCCGCATGGCGTCGGCGGCTTTCTTCAACATTGGGTTGCTGACGGGCAATTTCTGGGGTGTGGTCGTTGGCGTCAAGGTCTTTGGCTTGCATATTCATTGGATGTATCCGATTGCTTTCGTGCTTATCATGGTGGGCCACTTTGTGTACTTTGGGACCGAGGGCGTGCTTGGGGAGGCGAGGAAGCCTTGGTTGGGCGAGAACCAGGAGGGCGGGAGTGATGGGATTGGGACGGCGAAGAGACGGGTTGAGAATCCTGGCGCGATAGTGTGAACGAGGCATCGTCTTTGGCTCGGGTGGATGTGCTCATCGGTTCCCTATGAATGCACGCTACTACACGATACGACATGGGTTTGCTCACGCAGAGGAATTGCAGATGCACTTGCTTCTACTTGACGAATTGACGATCGCCAGTGCTTTGCAGTACCTCATGGATCTGAATAGTTCGATATTGTAATGACAAAGTCCAATTCTATGCGACACTCACAAGTTGTACACGAATCCTAGCGCCCTATCGCCTTCCTTACCATTGCTCTCAATCCCCTCCGCCCTAAGTCTCTCCTTGTCCGAATTCCTAGAGCGGAAAGCCCACCACATGCCCAGGACGCAAATCAAAGCCAGCGACTCCGTCCCAGCGCTGACGGCATTGCCAATCAGGTACCGCGGGGCGTCGGTGGAAGGGTAGATATTCGACGCAGCGATGCCGGAAATATTGCCGAGACAGATGAACAGCGGTACACCAACACTTCGCTTGTAATCCGGCGCCAGATTGTTGGAGACCCAAGTCAGAAGCAGGCAGTTGAAAGCGTAGATGCCGCTGCCGCACAGGAACATGGCGAAGAAACCCGCGGCGGCGTTGGCCGTGCTGCTCACGATTATGTAGCCGATGATCACCGGGAGGATCATGACGAGGAGGACGGGCGTGCGTTTCTTCAGCCAGTCCGATACGAAGGTCGCGGTGGCTAGGCTGATGGTCGCGAGAACGTAGACAGGGATTGTGAGGTAGTTGGCTTGCAGAGAGGTGTAGCCGAGTCCCTTGATGATTGAGGGCAGGAAAGTGCCGAAGCCGAAGAGCGGGATCGAGCAGCAAAAGAGGCAGATGGCGGCCAGGTAGACGTTGACGTCTGTCAGGGCCATTTTGGTGTACTTCATCGCGTCGCGATCGTCGCCTCGGTGCGCGACGTCGCGATGCTTGCGCGCCCGCATCATCTCTTTCTCTTCCGCCGTGAGGAACCAGGCGTCCTCGGCGTTATTAGGCAGCAACAGCCAGGCGACGGAACAAAGGAAGACCGAGACGCCACCCTCAATGATGAACAGCCATCGCCACGCTTCCAGGCCTTGTCGAGTCCCCATGCTCTCGATTGCGTAGGCGATGAGGCCACCGAAAGCCCCCGACAGGCAATTACAGCCGTAGATGATCGCGTTGCGCTTTGCTTGGTCTTCGCGGGCCCAGATTGTCGAAATGATGAAGACGACGCAGGGAACTAGTCCGGCTTCGAAGGCTCCAAGAAGTACTCGAAGGGCGATTGCTTGGGAGTAGTTGTGGATGAAGCCGTTGGCCAGCGTGACAACGCTCCAGGCCACCATTGCTACGCCCAGTACGTGTTTGGCGCCGTATCTTTTGACTGCCATCGTCCAGAAGACTTCGAGAGCCACGTAGGCTGGATAGAAGCATGTTGAGACGATGTTGAATTGGTTGCCTACGAGGCCTAAGCCTTCCTCGAAGCCAAAGACTTTGGCATTGCCCTGCAGGATGTAGTGTTAGCAGTATGCAACGTAGCGTGACGACCACGATCAAGCTTACGAGGTTACTTCTATCCAGATAAGCAAGTAAAAGAATTACGGAAAGCGTGGGCAGCAGATAGAGGTCGAATTTCCGAAGTGTCCTGCGTTCCAGCTCCGGGTCCAGCTCGATGACTGTGTCGTCGACGAGGCCCGAAGAAACATCGTCCACTGACGAGCTTGGTTGCTCAGCTTTGTCATGTACCTTTGACATCTCCGAGATCAAAGTGTGGAATTGGAGCCGATCGCCAGGAATTAGTATCGTCAGAGATGACCAACTTCCAGGAATACGCTGTTTATATATCGCCATGCGGCGAAGAACCGCCATCGAAAGGCATATATCGGGCAACTGCACTTTCGAGCCCGGTAGAGTTGGCCGCTGGTCTACACTGATAGGCAGCCAGACACATGCCTATCTGGGTGTTGCTGCTATCGAGCGTCAGTAATTTAGTGGGTTTGAAGCGTATACAAATTGTTGACGGCGAAAAGACAATCGGGAGGGGGGATGTTGCCGTCAAATTACTTGCCTGGTCCAACGCGTCAACATGGTATCCTGATAGGCTTCTTGTCGTGAGCCAGGCGATGCTTGATGGGCTCGAGGTCAATTCCTGACCACCGCTTGATGCTTTTGTTGTGATGTTGAGTTGTAAGCCTCTTTCGGCAATTGAAATGGCTGGGGTCCCGGCCAAATCGCCACCAGGCTTATCAACGCCAAGCTTATCTCATGCAGGATGCAGGGTTCTTCTTGATAGCATGCAAGCATTGCATACACACGTCTTGGTGACGATTTCGAGCGACTTCGGACCTTTAAAAAGAAAAAAAAAAACGTGGATGGCAATGACGATGCCAACAAAGACTCTGCGCGATAACTGCAGTTTGTAGTGCGGAAACCGGCAGCCAAGTTTTGCAAAAAGGGGGAAAGAAGAAATTCATTATTGTTTAGATGGTGTTGGTGTTTAACAACAAGGTCAAGCTGCTGATGCCCGGCGGAACATGTGCAACGGCGGCAAACAGATGGATAAGGAATGATTACCCAACAGTCCAAGGACGATAGGGGCTTAAAAGCAGTAAAGGTAATGGTATACGCTGCCTCTCGTGACAGTCGTAATGGTATTCGCGATGCAAAAATTGGGATGAGAGAAAGGAAACTGGTATCTAGGTACAGTGTGAACCGGCCTCTACACGCTGTTAAGTACAGCCGGGCAGCCAAGGTTGGTGAAAATATCGCCAACAGTCGAAGCAACGAGCTCGAGAGCGCCGCTAGCAACCTTCGCAACACCGTTGAGGAGGCCCGGAACGGGTGCGACGAGGAGCTGGGAGATGAAGCAGACGACGGCGGCGGCGTCGATGCCAGCCTCGAGCTTGCCGTCCTTGATGGCGCCGAAGTTAATGGCGTCGAAGCCACCGTTGCCCGTGTTGCCGCCGAAAAGAACGGGGTTCTCGCCGTACATGGTGACGATGGCGTTGGCCTCGTCGACGAGCCCGTAGGCGATCTTGCGCGGGATGAAGCCCTTGGGGATCTGCTCGTCGCGGCCGTACTTCCAGGTTCCGTCGGCCTGCTTGTGGGCGCCGAAGAAGGTCGCGACGGTCTCGGTGTCGAGCACGTAGTCTTTCTGGCCGTCGGCGTACAGGTGCGGCAGGAAGGCGGCGTCGCCGTACAGCAGCAGACCGGCGGGGCCAAAGAAGAAGTTGGGGTTCTCGGCTTGGGATTGGTGCCAGCGCTCGTAGCGATACTTGGAGAGACCGGAAATGTTGAACTTGCCGTCGGTGGAGTCGACCATCATGCCGAACTTGGTTCCGTTGAGGCTGAAGTTGTCGCCCTGGCCGAGGAAGTAGTCGTCACGGCCCATCGAGGCGTCGGCCTCGAAGTTATTGTGGCCGTTGAGGCCGGGCTGGCTGCCAGAGATGAGAGGAACTGCAGCAGTGCGGTTGGTGGCATCGCAGCCGATTGAGAATTTCCTAGAGACGATGTCGCCGTCGCCGAGAGTGAGGGCAACGAGAGAGATGACGACGGAAAGATCCCAGGCCATGTTGAGGACATTCTGGCACGCATCCGTGACCTCTGCGAGGTCGGTGATTCCGTCACGGGCAATGAAGCCGTGGTTGGCGAGCATGTTCATGCCGGGGCAACTGCAAAATCCGTTAACATCAAGCCTAGCAGCGTATGGGATAGGACGTCTTACGGCCCACGAATGTCGAGAGGGCCTGGAGCGATGAACTTGTGAGCCTCATCGTCTGGGTGAGGGACGACATAGCCGCCCCTGCCAGTACCAGGCAGACCACCCTTTGCACCACCGTAGGGGAACTTGGGGTCCCATTTAGCAGCAGGCACATGGTTGGGGTTGTACGGGCAGTTCTTGGGATCGGCAGCAGGGAAGACGTTCTTCTTCTCGGTCTTCTGGTTCAAGTCGACCACAGAGAGATCGAGCAGCTTATCCTTGCCATTGAGGTTAAGCAGTGCCGGGAATGCGACAGTGGAGCCAACAAGGGCTGTGGAAAGAATGGTGAGCCTCATCGTAGCCTTTGGTGAGAGATGCAAAAGAGCGTATAGGCGATGAAACGTTGACAGGTCCAGCAGCACCACGTGGAGAAAAGGATCCAAGCGACGCCTTATGTATATCGCAAAGTAGGAGTGAGTCGGCTAGACATGCACGTTTACGATCGCGAATCTTACCAAGGACTGACCGTGAGCAGTCGTGAGTCGTGAAGCGCGGTGGTCAGCAAGGGCCATATCCCTTTCAATTGGTCCAGCGAACTCTAACGGGCGACTGAAGCTCAGACAATATGCAGTGGTAGTGAGGCGCCGTCCAGACTCCAGCACACACTGGAGTTGAATGCGGTATGGTGGATGGCGACTCCTCAATCTAATAACGATGCCAATGTTACGCCGCTGGATTGCGAAACGAGCTTTTACCTATCTGGCAACTGTTCCCAGGAACAAGTGTGGCTCTGACTTTCCTCTCCAGCTCTACGGCATTAACTTGTAGAAAGCTTTCTACATTCCCACGTGTGATGCTCCTGTTTCGTGGCGTTGGGCCTGGCGTGCCGAGACTCTTCTATTCCATGGATCCTGTGGCGTTCCATGCAGGCACAGCGGCATGAGTTCTCAGCCCGAACCTACGACCAAGGGACCATGAAGATGCGGACGGGGTCGGCGCGACTACCACGATCCACCTTACTGTATAAAGACCAATTCTCGAAAGAAGTAGTCAGTAGAAGTAGTGTACCACCAACAAGTCGTGGCAGGGTCGGCACGAATCTCAAGTTACCATCGCTCGGATACCAGACCCGAAAGGCAGTTTATCACGCTGCGCAGCTCGCCACCACCAACAAGACGATTTTGCGAAGGTAGATAGCCCGCAGCTCGAGATTAGGATTGGGAGAGACTTTTGAGTTGGAGACGTGGTATGCTGGGCCGAAGTTCATGCTGCTCAAGCGCAATAGTCTGGGCCCAAAGTGGTAACGAGTGGAGCGAACGTGTTCGAGTGAAGTTGGGCTAGGAGGGCTAGAAAACGGGCGGAGGGCCGACCATTCGCCCGACTCCACTTGGGAATCAGAATGCTTGGCTGGGAAGAGAGCGGTTGCCTCTTAAGGTTTGCAACGAATCGTGGCCATGCAGGAGATCGGCAGGCACGCATTAACGTGCATGACCACGTGAAACGTGGGGGCGCCCACCGCCGTGCCGCTGATCTTTAGTTGGACTCACGCGGTGGGTTCCATGTCAAGATGTCAAGGAGAGTAGTGGCGTGAGCGCCACCTCTTGATTTGGCCTAGGGAGGAGAGCACTCCGGCTTGAACAACCGGACGCCTCCTTTTCGCTAGCTTGGGCATGACGAGGCGTCGACCAGGGAGTGTCCTGCGAAACCCGGGTGTCCGGTTATTTCTCCGAATGTTACCGAGAGCAATTGGCCGCTCGCTGTCAGCTCGCTGTGTGTACTAGAGAATTATCGTGATAGCAAGTAAAGGAATATCTCGAATAGAATAATCAAGAATGCTCAAGAACATTGATGTGGATATCTGAGGCTATATCGCGATGTGGAAGAAGAAAAAAAATTGCTCATCTGAACCATAAAGTACAAATTGAATGTAGCGGCCGTGTGTTGCATACGAAGCGGGGTTGAGTAGATGATACCCGCGTTCCATGCTGTGAATATGTGTCGTCGTGATCAGCTGCGATAGGCAGGAGTTGCTGATTATGTGTTCTGTTCATCCCGAGCTCCCTCCTGGCGCCTTACTGACCGACTGAAGAGGTCGGCAAAAGTTGCTAAGCTGTGTAATAAAATTGCTGAGCCGCTGAAATGTACGCATCGACAGAGACTCAGTTCCAGCCACTGTTAGGATCACCCCTGTAAGGGTTGACTTTGGGGAACAGCGAGCTCACTGGCGATGCACCACGGTCGGGAATAATGGGCTTCCCAGTGAGAGAGCGTTTCTTTTCTTTCGTCTCCTGCTGCTCCTGGGTGGGGTGTGCGTCGTCCACGGTTGAGACCTGGAACGTGGTCTCCTTTTGGATTTCCAGCTTCGAGGGCTGTACTGATTCCGTGACTGTGAGAGATGCCTTCTTGTTGTCACGGCTACCCTTAGTCTGACCAAGAGAAGGCAGTCGTGTGATAGACTTCTCCAATTTGCCAGGGTATTTGTCGTCGTCGTGATCGAGTTCTGCGTCCTTGCCAAATTCCAGACTGGCCATACGGTATCCGTGATGGCTCTCGTCACTGCTGTCATCCCCTCGGCCCTCAACAATCGGATCCTGGGAGGTGAGCTCCGGCTTCATGTTGCTGCCCTTGTCAGGTTTGGTGTTGTGGTGCGACGAGAATTGGGAGTAAATCTCTCCTGTCCAGCGCTGGAACGGCTTCCACAAGACGGTCTTCATGGCTGGTACACATGCGCAAATCTGCAAGTCCCGTTAGCTCGATGTATTGAAGTGGAAAAGGGAGAAAACAACATACGACTGCAAGATCAATCTCAACGGCAGCGCAAATCCATAGAGGGTAGGTGCCCCAAGATTCGTCGTATGTCGTTACAAGCGCGTTCCAGATGAAGACCGTTCTCAGAACGCCAGCAATGGTAACGATGATACCAGCAGAGAGAAGGACAATCACACCAATGCGGTCCCGGAGGGGCATGTGTAGACGCATGATGATCGGGACCGGAAGAAGGGTACACAGAAGATCCGCCGCGCAGCTCATCACACCTGCTGCCATGGTGATCACACCCTCGTCCAAGCAAGATCCTTCTACATATTCGGGGAAGGTCCAATATTTCCTCACAGGGCTGTAAAAATGTCAACTCATATTTATGACTGCAGAGGAAACAAGAACTGCCAACATACACGCAACCAAAGATGCCGACAAAGACCAGGCTCACAAATACCGCAAGGTTGAAGAAAAGTCCAAAGTGGATCGACCATCTGTACCACTTGACGGTACTTTCCTGGATAAGGCGATAGTACAGGAAGATCAGAGACAGCCTGGTGAAGCAGGACGCGAGGACGAAGGCCAGCTTTGCGCAGAATGCCAGTATGGCTGCGGGTTGAATGGCGTGTGGTGGAACATCCCAAGTGTGTCGGTCCCAGCCGTATGATTGGTTTGCCAAGAGGACGATGACCGTTAAGCCTATTGTAAAGACGTAGGCGATATATATCATTATATCGTCTATGCCCGGCCGTGTTTGCTTCATCCGTGAGTAGGCGCGGACCGCGATTGAGAAGGTGACCAGGGAGATGAAGATGGCATTGATGATAACCAGCCCACTGCCTCGAGTGACAGGGTCAACGTAATTGGGCTCCGGCCATGTCCTGTAGACGCTGAGAGGCACGTCTCTCACCATGGTGCCGATATGAGTGAGTGAGGTGTTGGGTTAGAGAGGGTTGATGATGATCAAGTGAACGAACGCATGGGAAGAACGAGGGGAAGAGTCGTGTAGGGTAGACCGGGGGTCGAGTGATATACATCGAAGATCCACGAAGGATCCATGGTTGGTACATCCCCCATCTTGTACCGGGTGCGTAGTTGGCCGGAATGTTAGCGCGCCTCCTTGGAGATCAAGATTTTGAACGGTGGGTATGGTGAGCAGACTAGTGTGTTCTCTTTCCTGACGAGCGGAGTCCCGCTCAGGCCCTGACTTTGCGGTAGTCGTTGGCGACAAGCCAACCTTTACCAGGTACCCAAGTACCGGAATTCGTGGGCCGAAAGTGTACATAGCGTGCGATTGATAATGGGTTGTCGTGTGGAGACTCCATAGAGGCAAATTGAGAGTGAGGAAGACGGCTCGGCAACGTCGTCGGACTTTCTTCGACTCGTAAGCAGTGAACCTTGTTCACTAGAGATCCTCCGGCCCGCACCCTTCCCTGCAAGGGTTCGAGTCTAAAGTTGACATCGCCTCTCCACCTGTGGAGGTGCTCATGAGCCAAGACATGCTAGCTGCTGATCCAATTTCTGCAGCAGACGGGACATCATCGAATACATGTCATCACCATCATTTGATATCAAAGAACGCCCTGTCTTTTCCACGCCGCTTGCAAGAGAAATCACCGGGGCAAAGTGCGTCTTCTCATCTAATCTTCACTCCAGCAATATGCCACGATTGCTCCAGGTCGGCAGGGTACAAATCCAGGCCCAGGCGTCCTGGCCGTTGCTTTGCCGGACCAAACTCTGCCATGTCAGAGACACAGAAGCTGACAAGCCAGGCCCGTCGCCATCATCTGTGGAGTCGCACCAAAGTGGACTGTGTGAAGCTCTGTAACGGCGCCCAAACCTCGAGTCGACAAAGAACAAACAAGCAAGCCACACACGCCACCACGGCCACCTGCAGGCTGCATCAACGGCACCATGAGACGGTGCACGACAGCGAGCAGTAGCACCAATGATATCGCCGCTTTGATACATTCCAGCTTTCTCAGCGCTGTTCCCTGACTCTCACGTCGCCGAGTTCCAATACTCCAGGTCTCGTAGCGATTCGGAAAACGCCCGCGCGCGTTACACTGCAGCTGGCCTACTGCTGATCTCTGGTAGTTGTACTCTTGGAAGAGCGCAATCGACACCTGAAGAAGCTAGGAGGCGACACCGATACTGCAAACCCCTCGGCGGAGAAACAAGCCAGACGTACCCACTGTGCACTACATACGGGGACTTGACAACGGCGAGAACAGGTGGAGGGAGACAAGACTTCACTCTGCATGTAAGCGACGTGATGTGACACAATAATAACCATCATCACGAAAACCACAACAACCTAGGTCTGGGACACGAGAACACGGCCGATCGCGAACAAGACTGACCGACTTTGAGGGAAATCTTGGTTCATCTCGAAAAAGAGCCGATCTGCGTCTGCGATGCTATAACAGAAGGTCTTCACGCCGATCGGCTGCGCGGAGAAAAGGCAAGCACGGGCGCGCGGACCGCTGTTTCGTGTGGGAGGGTCTCCTCTGGCGTGTCTGGCTCCGAGTGCCGAACAGTAATCCACCCGAGGGCTGAGGAAAACGTGCTGTTCGCCCACTAAAAGTAATATCATGTATGTCTTCGCCTTTTTTGACAGCTCGCGGCTTTTGTGCAGACCCTTAGGGCCGAATCGCGATCCTACGGCCAACAGCAAGCTGCCCTAAGATATGAGCAGTGCAGTCTCGGCAGTAGTCTCAATGATGCTCATCACCGGGAGTTGTGAGGTGCTCAATACCGTGCCGAAAGGGAACCACAAAACCGATGGGCTAGAACGGCAATGGGTCGCTCAACATCACGGTGTTTGTTTCTTCATTCCTCAGCAGCAAAATGGTGATCCGCCCACTCGGCGAGTCGGTCCAGGGGGTTTTCTTGCGCTATGCTATCGCGAACAAATGCCAAGAAAGCTACAGCGTACGTGAACGGCAGGTGTGGTGTGTGGTGTGAGCAGACGGCGGAAACGGTCTTACCGGCCGCTCGCCTACGAGGTAACATCCCGACATAGTTTTGTGAGAAGAATCATCACTCTTCGCTGTGAGATTTCGATTCGATCTTGGCATTATTGATACCCAGTTTCAACAGCTTCCAGAGCCTCGGTTGCAGATCAAATCCGACAACACGTCGATCAATCACACTCGCCTAAGGTTCAGTCATACTGTTGGAAAAACAAAACAGTCTGTCAAACCTGCCACGTGCAGGTCCAGGAAGGCATGAACTGTGAACTGCGGAATGTTGTTCCTCGCGCGGGATCGTGCATCTCCGGTGGGTTTTCTTTTTCTTTTTAAGGCGAGCAGTGTGGCGTGTGTATTGTGGATGTCAGGATTTAAGGCTGCTACGCCAGAGCAATTACTCTGCGGCTCTTCGGATGAAACTCGTGAAGCTCAGCGGTGCATGGGCATTGCTGTAGCAGGCGGAACTGCCTAGAAATAACATGTTCGAGCCCGGTTCATTGGAAACAGGCGTGAAGCACTATGAAGCAATGGTCGGTTCATCAGTAGTACAGCAATGGTACTGCAACGACGTGACTTGGCATGTAGAGTACCTAATGGTACCTGACACTCACTCCTGATACCAGACGTTGCTGTCACAGAGTAGAAAACTCACGTGGCGGCGGAAAACCACCGCACAGTATACCTTCCGGATAGGGACAGAGAATTAGGGATCATGTTGCCCGTTATTATTATCGTCGTTCTGGCCGTTGTGGGCTCCATTGTTTTCCAGGTTGGCAGATCGATAATTCGAGACCCAACTCCCACGAGTCGTAGGAGCCGAGTTTGTGTTGCGGAGCTCGGAAGCGTGCGTGAAGAAAGGTACTGTACATGGTAGCGGTTCCCCCTAAATTCCGTGAAGGACTCGTGGAGGATAATGATGATGGGAGGATCATGCAAGAGGCCTTTGATTTGAACGATGAAACATCGTTCAGAAACTCTTTTTCGAGGAAGAATTGATGCGCCTTGCAGCATGTCCTTGTGGTACTGCTGTCGAGAAGACCAAGCACTTCGGATGACAGCTCCGCGGCCCAAGAAACATGGTAAGCAGCACGCAGCACCCACCGACTCGGAGCCGAGCTGGCCGACTCAGAGCTTGGATTTGAAATGGGAGAGCTTTTCTACTAGTGACAACATCAACCTCACTTCTCCAGACCAAACGCTGCATTTGGCAACATGTCCGACTGCTTAGATGTATGTGTCGTGCGAACTGATTGTTCGTGGGGAAAGTCGATTCAAGACTCGATTGATTCGTGAAGCAAAAGACAAACGGTAAACGGCGACAAGCCTTTTGGTCTGGGACGACCCCCTGCACATCCAAATATCGACATATCATACAGCTTGCACCTCCTTGTGCATGATGCAAGGGAGCGGTAGTTCCAGTGACCGGATGGCTGGGAACCGACGACGATGAACTGCCTGAGTACCAGCTCTTGTGTCCCTCTTCGCTCTTGACATGTCGTTCTTTGGCCTGCCCTACATACAACCACGTCTCTTCCATACGCACGATGAGACGGCATACACACTGACGTGGCAGAACAGTCCGAGCGATGCTGGGCATCCGATTCTCTTCCCTGTCAAAGGTAGGAAAGTTGGAAGGGACTTGGAAGCAGCCAAACGCTAGCGATAGCGATGACGTTTGTTTGTCTCGATCTGGAGGCTCTCTGTCTTCCTTCAATTCGTGTCGTGTGCCACGTGCCTGGTATCTACTCTCTCATTACATGTACAGTGTTTGATGAAGATGTCCAGCTGATACACAAACTCCCCCTATCCATCAAATGGAACCTCTCCTCTCGCGCACTTTCGCGCAGGCCGCGCCTCGAGCAGTCTGCAGCTCTCCCTTCCTCCTCCACAGCACGCGCCGCACATTCACCGTCTCTGCACCGACGCAATACCCTCGTCCACGCGCTCCAAACGACGGCAAGCAAAACCCCGCGGCGTCCTACTCGCAACCCGCCTCCAAAGTCTCGCAAGATGTCTCGGAGCCGGAGAAAGAGCACTACAAGCGTCTCGAGCGCGAGAGCGAGTTGAAAGCAAAACAACTTGCCTCGCCATGGATGCGCGAAGGCTCGGATGTGCCGCCAGTCGCGAGGAATCGCAGCGCGGGCGCCATGACCAAAGGCAAGCTGCTCACTACTCCTAGCAGGATGCTCAAGTTCATCCTGCCTCTCACCACCCGCGACACGAACAACGACCGCAAAGACGTCGAGCCCTTGGCGCTGCTCGTCCACCCTCAGCAGCCTCTCAGCTACCTCGAGCGCCTGATCCAGAGCGAGCTGCCGGCTCTGGAGAACGGCCAACCGCCCCGAGTCACTTTCCGCGCTGAAGACAGCGGCGAAGACGACCAACCCACGCGCAGCAGGGAAGCAGACGAGAAGCAGGAGCAGATCGAGGAAGCCGTCGAAAGCGCCGAAACAGGCGAGGCGGCCGGCAAGGCCATGCGGGTGGAAACCGGCGAGTCCAGCCCGGAGGCCTCGCACAAGAGCGACAAAATGGACACCGCGCTGCCCTCGCCGCGCGACTGCACGCACAGCGACGATCCCGTGCACCCTCACTTCGTCCGCTGGTCGCCTTCGACCGAGATTGGAGACTTCATCCGCGACGCCGCGCGTGGCAAAGAGTTTGCCGTGGATGTGGAGAATGCGGCGCCTATTTACGTTGGCGTGCCGAGTTTCAAGGACCGCACTTACTACCTTCGCATGCGCCTGCGCAAGACCGGAAAGCGGATTGTGCAGATGGCGGATGTGAAGAAGGAGTGTGATGAATTGGCCCAGAAGGGTGCTCAAAGAGTGGCGCAGGGTGGGTTTGCTGGTTTGATCAGTTGGTGGGTTGGCGTGTGGTAAGTTGCGGTCGAACGATCGAAGAGGAAAGACGTGACATGTTGACTAACAACACCACCAGGTACCTAACCTTCCAAACCGAGCTCGGCTGGGACGTCATGGAACCCGTGACCTACCTCGTCGGTCTCTCGACCCTGATCGGCGGTTACACCTGGTTCCTCTACCACAACCGCGAAGTCTCCTACCGCAGCGCCATGAATTTCACCATCTCGCGCCGCCAGGGCCAACTTTACCAGCAAAAGGGTCTTGATCTGGAACTCTGGGAGGGGCTGGTTGAAGAGGGCAACCGATTGAGACGCGAGATTAAGATGGTGGCTGAGGAGTACGATGTTGAGTGGAGTGAGGCTCAGGATGCTGGGGATGAGAGGGTTACGAGGGCGCTGAGGGAGGAGAGGAAGAAAGGAAATGGGAGGAGGAAGGGGAAGGATAAGGATGATGAGGAGGAAGAGGATGATGATTGATTGATTGATCGATTGATTGATTGATTGAAACATTAGTCGATTGGTTGGTCTTGAGAAAATGCGGTGGTGCTGTTTTTTTTTTTCATTGCGTACATGGTGCATCATGGGCTTGCGGTGTGTTTCCTTTCTTTCTTCTCGTTCGATGCATTTGATCGGTCGGTTGGCGGCTGGTAAAGGCAATTTCCTTGAGACTTATCATCACATGGAGTCTGGCATTGCGGAGTTTTGCGGGAAGCATTCATCCTAGTTGTGTACACTATACACTTGTACCTGTATGATTCCTATGTTCAAAATATGGAGAGACGATCGGAAAGAGTTTGAATGTGCTAAGTTCCCCATTGGACATCTTCAAGTACAACCCTCCTTAATAAGTACCTACTATCTTCTCGCCAAATCTGTGGCACTTCAAAGCTGCTGTACAGATTGAGTGATTACACGAGTTACAGTAAAATGCATGTATATGGCAACTGAAACTGCCCAACTGCACTGCGGGAGCATTGACGTGCCTGATATTCACATCCTGAGTCCCCATTCAATCTTCATCCCTTGAGGTCAAGGTCTTCCCTGCTCCCCAAATCCATGCCATCCCATCCCTTTCCATTCCCTTACCCAAAAAGTGAAAAGACACCCGACGAAAAGCGCTGATAAGCAACATCGCTAAAACCAAACAAGACCCCCAAAAACGAAAAAAATCAACCCCCCTCATACCAAAAACAAAAGCGCAAACCGTACCCTCAATCTCACATTCACCCTCACCACCTCCTGAAAACAACCCACCCCCCCAAAACCTGCAACCCAACCCCGACCCCGACCCCAACAACCCACGCCCTCGCCCTCCCCGCCCCGGCCTCAACAACCAACGCAGTCCCGCACCTCGCGTTCGCAACCGTGGGCAAATTGTCCCCCTCGGCGATAATGGTGGTGCAGAAACCGCCTTGCTGCACGACTGTTGTTGTGGGTGGAGGGTTGTAGTCTCCGCCGCCTCCGACGTAGATGGTAGGGCTGGGTGTCGAGGCGGGCGCGACGTATTCCGAGGTGGATTTGTAGGCGTTGCCGCCGGAGAGGGAGCCTTTGCAGTTTCCTTGCAGGGCGGAGCAGCAGCCGACTTGTTTGTTGTCGGCGTATTGGCAGAAAGTGTTGGTGGGGCAGCAGCTGTGAGGAAGATGGTTAGTTTTGTTGGGTGGGTGGGTTGGTGACATGAACATGTGGATGGGTTGGGTGTAGGCAAGGTATCTTGGACTTACAATCCTCCTTCGCCGATGGAACTGCAGCTGTTGGGGTAGTTGGCTGGACATTGTGCGCTTGCGGCTGAGGTTAGGTCGGGGTTTTGGTTGTCGTTGTTGTCGGCGTAGATTGCTGCTTGGAAGGTGCCTTCGACGTATGTTTGGGCTAGGCTGAGTCGGATTGCGAGGAGGAGGGTGGCGATGATGGTGGGTATTGAGGGCGATCGTGAGGGTGACATGCTGTGTAGGTATGTGTGATTTGCTTTGGAGGTGCGTTGGGGGTCGGTCTCGAGTGATCGTGTCGGGTATTTTGCGACGGGTTGTAGGTGGTTCCGGGTACTGTAATCTGATGGTTGAGTCGGGTATTAAGATATGCAAGAGTGCATTCTCTAGTCGAGACAAGACAAGGCAGGATAGAATGTAGCTGTGTATGATCGTCGAGTAACGAGAGTGAGAGTATGGAAGGTAGGGAAGAATACAGCAGTAGTACCAAGGACGGGACATGTCATAGTATACATTAGTGCGCTCGAGCTGCAAGACGCCTTCCAAGTTCCCCAAGGAAAAAGATGATGGCTGAACTCGAGCAAGCTTCCAAGGCTGGTGAAGGCCCTTGTCCTTGTCCATGCAGCCCATCCCGCTATTGCAAGGCGTCCATGTACAAAGCCTACTGTCATCTGGTAGCGGTGGCGGGGGACTTTGATTGAATAGACCTCGGGCTGTTATCTGTGCGTCGAGTCCGAGTCCGAGTTTGCTGCTCAAGAAAGAGTCTTACCTATGTTTGTGTCGTACTATAAGGATAACTATACCAATCAGATAGCTGGTATTGAATACAAGAAGTGATGCTCAAAGAGGATGCCTTACATGTAATTAATTGCTACTTTGAGAGTTTACGATCAGTTGTTGATCAACCAACACATCCCCCAGGTGATCGGAAGATCGACAAGGCTGTTTCTATCCCGCTAGCCTCATCCTCAAACCCGACGCTAAGGCCCAGCGCGCCTCCACCCGCTTCCGGGCGGGAAAACGTGACAACGCGCGCGTCTCGTATACAGTAGACCACTTCGCCTCCCACCGACCAGGTTCATCCATCAAAGAGGAAAAAGCCCAGAAATGCCATGACGAGCGTTCCAGACCGGCACGCACCTGCAGCCCAAGCCGAAATCAAAATCCACAAGAAAAAGTACTTTAGTGCCTCTCGCACATGGGATGTATGGAACAAACTCACCGCGCGCGATGTCTTTGCCCTGACACAGATGCCGCACTTTGAAGGTATTGTCTTGTTTGCCATTCAATTTCCCTTTCCCTTTTCTTTCCCCCACCCTTGTCTCACTCCCTGTCAACACACACACACACACGATGCTAAGGTTCGGTGTGTCTTGCCAGGCCAGCACGTCTATTTCCACCAGAACCACCCAATCCAGTACGTCTACCTGTGCGGGCTGGTTCAGCAGTTTGAACTCGCGCCTGGTGCTGGCGCGGCTAGGTATGCTCTGCTTATGCTGGACGATGGCAGTGGGCGGGCGATTGAAGTGAAGATTCCTCGCCGCTATGGTCTTGAACTTACGACTGGGGAAGTCTACCCGTCTAACACGCTGATTGACAACTTGAACGTGTACGACACGTGGGGTTTGGCATCTCTCTTCATCAACAACAAACCCATCCACGTCGGCACCGTTCTCAAGATCAAAGGCACGATCGCCGAGTTCAGAGAACGGCAGGTCGAGCTCAAGCGCGTCTTTCTCGTCAAGGACACGAACGAGGAAGTCGCGTTTTGGGCTGGCGTGGCGAAACACAGACGGGATGTCCTCTCGAGGCCGTGGGTCTTGAGTTCTGCAGACATGAAATTCATCGACGACCAGGTTGATTCGGAGACTAGGAAGGAGGTAGAGCGCAAGAACGCTAGACGGGCCAAATACAAGGTCAACATGGAGCGCAAAGCCGAAAACGATGAGAAAAGGCAGCGGCAGGCGGAGAAGAAGCGTCAGCTTTTCGACGCTGGTGCTTTGAAGGGCAGCGATGTCATCAAGGCTCCTTGGGAGTGAACTTCGAAAGCGGATGCAGCTCCTTCATCAACTGTGCCTAATGACCAGGCCATGCTCTTGTTTTGCTGCTCTGCCAGAAAAGAAAGACACGCCCTACGTACTGCCAAGTCGCCATGATGGCAGGCTCGTGAGATGCCACACTCCGACAGCAGTATTGCGAGGCGGGGGCATTACCACCTCTTCCTTCGGCGACGCTGATGCAATTTTACACCAAAACAGGCGGAACACTACTCGTCTCTTAGCTCGCCACAAACCGTCTCCGGCCTTCTCACGCTCCGGCAAAATCTCTCATGTCTCCGGGAAGACTGGCCGGCTACGTCGAATAACAACGCATCATCCACGCACAAGCCAACTTGACCAGTGTTTGAAAATACAGTACATACCTATCCTTGAGTAACGCCAACAGACAAATGGATCACCAACCAACCAACAAACAAACAAACAAACCCACCGCTCCATCCACATCCCACCTACCCAATATTCGCCAAACGTCTGCGACAAGAAGTACTTATATGTAGATAAGCAAACCTTGAAGATACATGTAGGCAGTCAGCCAAGTCGTGCTGTCTTATATGTATAGAGTCAAGATAGCACATACACCTCCCATGTATACATGTACACAACCTTCGGCTCCAAGGGACGTCCTGCCTACGAATGTGAGGGAATAGCAACAATGGTGAAACGCACAACATCTACAAGCTCGCAAGGGAAAAAAAGGGAAAGGGAAAGAGACCAAAAAAAAAAAAAAAAAAAGCG
>Ga0265797_10000677_pt1 | contig 61819 bp, 59 predicted proteins | sample P2T30metagenome_FD_192433 | JGI IMG/M metagenome (GOLD analysis project Ga0265797, IMG submission 192433) | Plant litter microbial communities from East Loma Ridge, Irvine, California - P2 T30 | ecosystem: Environmental > Terrestrial > Plant litter > Unclassified | place: USA: California... | reverse complement strand
CCATCTCATCAACCACACTTTGGGACAATTGAAATACTTGCGCCGCATTGCACATCCCTTTCCGCGACACCTCCAATTCATACTACACTCACACACCAACACACACCATGGCATCTCCCCAGCTCCAAAACGGGCACCCCTCAACACCACCTGCTTCCGACCCAGCCACAGCAACCAAGCCCTCAGACGCAGCCCAACAAGCCGCCAAACCCGACCCCGACGCACCCCTCACATCCCTCCAAGACGACGGTCTTAGCAAGCGCCCTCGCGACGCGCGCCTAATTCACACAGTCCTCCAAAACCTCGGCGTGCAATCCTACCAAGAGCGCGTTCCCCTGCAGCTCCTCGACTTCGCCTACCGCTACACATCCTCAGTCCTCTCGGATTCCCTGCGCCTTTCCGCCGAAGGCTACACCGCGCAAGCGACGGAAAAGCGCAAAGCGGCGGCCGGCGATGACGGCAGCAATATCACTGTGACGGCTCTGCGACAGGCGATCCAGAGTCGGCAGGGGTATGCTTTCGAGACTGCGCTTCCGAAAGAGTTCATGCTGGAGCAGGCTGGGGAGCGAAATCGCGTTGCGCTGCCGAAGGTCGAGAGGGGGTATGGCGTGCAGCTGCCGGAGGAGAAGTACTGTCTTACTGGTGTTGGGTGGAGTTTACAAGAGGAGTGGGATTCAGAGGTGGAGGATGAGGAGCCTAAGGTCAACGGGACTACGAGTGCTGCTTTGCCGGCTGCGAGGGAAGAGGATGATGAGGATATGGGTGGTGTGGAGGAGGAAGGCGACGACGAGGGAGAGGGAAAGATGGAGGATATTTTTGGAGAAGGCCCGGCTGACGGGGAGGATGATGTGATGAAAGAGGACTAGACAAGGCGGGTCATCGGTGGACGACTGCGGATGGTTGCGTTTCTGTTGGTTTAGCGTCGGCGTTGGTTGGTCAGGTCTGCTTATACCCAAGCACGGATTTCCATTGCTTTGTGGGAGTTCCTTCGATCAAGAGCTCACAATCAGAGGTCCTTGGTTTAGTGTATGCTACGAGAGTATGATTATCTCGACGGATGGCAAGGCAAATTGTGGAATCAAACACTCCTTCAGCAATTTTGCACTCCCAATCGCCTAAGAAGGGTGAGCTGTTGATCGCCAATTAGAAGGCAAAGCCGGCTCTTTTTTGGTGAACTTTGTCTCTTATTGGGCATGAATGGAAAGTTGGAGCTTACACCACCACATTACTCATTGACGAGCAGCAAGAGATGAGAGAATCAAGTTGAAAACATGCTTAATGAGCAAACGGCGGCTGAAGCAAGTGGAGTGAATCCTCACGCTTGTCTCACTCCTTCTCAATCACCGGCCAGAGATAATCAGGCATATCAACCTTCGCCTCCGAAAAGCCCAACCAAGCACTCACACGCATCACCAAATCCACCAGCCCGGTCCCGATGACAACTCTCAAGACCACATTACGAATAGCAATCCCCCACCAGGTTTCTGGATTCGCCAACTGCATCGCAAACTGGACATCGCCAGCCTGCTGCTTCTGCACAAACGGCAACATGAGATCCTCGTACTGCTTTGCCGCAGTAGCGACATCCCCTGGATTCCGCAACAACTCCCCGGCCATTATCAGAGCACCAGTGATGGCCAGCGACGTCCCCTGACCAGGGATTGCATGGCCAGCGTCTCCTAGTAAAACGACGCGTCCGTCTTGCAACTTGGGCGAGCGCGTCTGCGCGAAAATCGAACAGTAAAAGTCATCACTCTCGTGCATTCCCTTTAGCATCTCCGGCGCCAGCCAGCCGGCGTCCGCGAACATCTCTTCCATGAGGTCCTTGTACGCCTTTTCGCCGGCGCGCAAGGCCTTGTCCAGTCGCTCTTTGGCAGCTTTGTTGGAAGCCCAATTAGCATTGATGAACATGCCCCTGGTACGTCCGGCCGGACTAGGATCTGGGCGTAGAACGAGACAGCGGCCCCCCGTTGCGTTGTGGCCTTTTGCCAGCAGAGAGCCGGCGAGCAGGTCGCGCTTGATGGTGAAGTAGGCGACGTGCACGCCCTCGCCAAAGACCTGCTCTGCGGGTTTGGCGCCCAGCATCGCGCCGCGGATCTTCGAGTAGTAGCCGTCTGCTCCCACTAGCAAGTCGAACGATTCGACCTTTTGGCTCTTCAGGAAGGTCACGGTGACTTGATCGTCGTCCTGCTCGTAGCTTTGCACTTGCTCGTCGTAAAGAATCTTCACACGGTCTAGGATGGGCGAGGTGAAGATGTTTGCCAGCTCGCCCCGGAAGATCTCGTATTCGGATGTCATGGATTGCATGTCTGTCCGCCCTGTGGCGTGCAGCGTCGCGATGGGGCTGCCGTCGCTTTGGACGAATTGCATGCCTTTCTCGTTGGTGCCGGCGGCGCGGATGGCGGGCTCGAGGCCGGCCCACTTGATGATGTCGACCGCATTCGATCGGATGTCTGGGTGTCTGTTGGTTAGATGGTTTCATTGGAGGAAACAAGGCAAGTTCATTGAGAGACGTACCAACACTGGCACCAGTCAAGCGAAGTGAGGGGGCACGTTCGACGATGGTTATGTTGGCTTTGGGGTATGCTCTCAGGAGGAAGTGGGCGAAGGAACTGCCGGCTATGCCTGATCCTGATATGAGGACTTTGGGACTTGACATGTTGAGGGTGGAGATGTGGGATGTTTCGAGTAGCACTGTGGAAGAGCCATGTATCTTACTGCTGGCAACTGCATGGCGAACCACAAAAGATGCATTCCTTTATATACGTGTGTTCCGTGTTGTGTGATGCAGATGCGAGAATGCGAAAGCCACAATCGCCTGGAATCCTTCGTCGCGACTATTGCTTGTTTCGACCAAGCTTCGTGCTTGTTCAAGCTCATTCGGCCGAGGGAGCGAGACGGTTGATTCGCTGGCTCGTCGGTCTTGAAAGCGAGCACCCGAGCATGATATGGACATCGAGACGAGAAGTGAGATCCATGTTCATCTCAACACCAAAGTTTACCTTGATAATTCGTGTCTGTCAGCTGGAAGTGTATTGTGTTGACTCACAGTAACCCCAACCCTAACCCTCATCGACACAGGCTCACTCGCTTGCCCTACAGACTTGGACTTTCGCGACACCATTCAGGCACAATAGATTGATCTGGACCATTGAACAGTCGGCACATCCAAGAACATACCTACGATCAAATGGCCTCCCTCGCACGACCGACCCTCAATCGTGCCGTCCACCTTCGCATAACACCCCGACCCTCAAACATCAGCGAGTCGCGCGAAATCCTCCGTCTGGTCTCACAGTTCGGCGAAGTCGAATATTACAAAAGCCTCAAATACGACACCCTTTCACACCCGAGCGCCAGTCTAGTCATATTCCGCGACGAGCAGGCCGCCGAGCAATGCCTCAAGCGAAGCCCTATTCGATTCCGCCTAGGACCTGCAGAAGCAGAATCAGACCTCGAAGATCGACCCGAGAACATACAGAACAGCTATGAACAAGAACAAGAAGAGCCTCAACAACAGCAACACACCACAACATCAACCACCCAAACAACAAGCACATCGTCCATCAAAGGCCCCCTCTCCGCCCCCTTCGGCATGTCCTCCTCGCAAACCCGCTCTCTGTCAACCAACTCCCTCCCCTCAGCGCCCCGCCCGCAACCCGCCCTCCCATTCCTCCAACCCGACGACGAACTCCCCCTCGACGACCTCTCAGTTTCCAAATCCCGCATCTTCCAACTACAAACCAACCGCGCCCGCGTGAATTTCCGCGACGCCATCGACCGCACTCAATACCATGGCCGCTTCGCGATCGACGGCAAGAGCTCTATCCAGCAGGATCTGGCAAGCAGAGTGCCTGCGCTAGGATTGAGTTGCTGGGAGTGGAGGAAGCCAAACAAGCCCGAGCGGATGGTGCTGAAAATGAGGACACGGGAAGCGAGGAAGAGTTTGAAGGAGATTTGGGAGGAGGGTAGGAGGCCTGAGGAGGAGGAAGAGGAGGCGAGCAGGCGTGAAGGGTTGGACAGACTTCTTGGAGGCTGGCCAGAGACGCGCGGATGAAAGAAAGCGGAGCGTGCTCTCGGCGGCGGGCTTTCTTGGATCGAGTCTTGCGACATTTGTACAAACTACGGTACTTTACTACTGGGACTGGAACAGCACACCAGATTTTATGTAACATCATCAACAACGACAACAACGACAACATCATCTAGACTATAGAGGACTTGTTCGATACAGCCACCGACCGACCAAAGCAGCACTTTCATGCCGAGCTACAGATCTCAGACGATAGCCAGTTCCTATAGACCACATCGATGCCAGTTGCCTTTGTGTCTGGACCGAGATGGCCGTCCATTGGGATGGGAATCTGCCATCACCGCCGCGATCATAAACGGAGTACAGCTATTTATGTACATGAAAATCGGTCGATTAGCTCAGTTGGTTAGAGCGTGGTGCTAATAACGCCAAGGTCGCGAGTTCGACCCTCGTATTGACCATCGAATTTCTCTTTTGCCTGATTGAGCTTGCTCTTTTGACCAGAAGCCGGTGTTTCCACAACATATGTTGCTGGGGGTTCTTCTTTTGGTCATCCGCTCGACTGGTGGAACCCTGTCTTGACTTTTCGGTGAGAACACCAATCGATCGATGGACCAAGCACGAAGATGGGGAAGCTGACCTTGCCATTTCGTCTGGTCTTGTTCTCGTCACGAACTGGGATAGTTGTTGGGAAATCGGATGAGGGTTGGTACAGGTATCTGTTCGACGCTGTACCTCAACTCGGTTAACAGGGTGTGCAGACCACAGCGTCCGATATGAAAGAAGAGCAATGAGACGATGTAGGCAAGATTTTCTTGTTTCGTATGTTGCGGGAACTCTGCGCGTAGTCCCGGACGGTCATCTTTATTTTCTTCATCAGCACATATGTACATTCGACCTGCCCGTCGTCGTGACGATGGAGCAGACGATATGGTTGAAGCTATCGACAATGCGAACAGAAACAAAAGAGAGTGAGATCCCAATATAAACATCAGCAACAGCACGCATGGTACGTGTGGCGATCAGTTAACTCCACCAGCGCCTTCGCTTTAACCCGTAAAATCCAAAATGAAAGAATGAAAGATCGGCTTTCGACAGCACACAGCCGTGCTCATGCAACCGAGTTCTTCTCGCCTCTGTGTCGACGGAAGCGAATGTCCTTTGCAATCGCCGCTGAGCCACGGGTGCGGCTGCGAGTGCGAGAGTCATACGCACGACGACACTCGAAATCTCGCTTTGCGATTGTACCACGACGGGATGATGGAGCCGAGTCTGAAGTCGCGCCGGCTGACGTGTAGCCTTCGTCGTCTACTTCTTCATCCGAAGCCATGTTCCGAGGTAGAGAATCTGGAGGCGCGATCACGGCGCATTGGTCTGAGGAAGAGACCATCCGCGAAACCAGTTCGGCGATGTCTTTTGCGTGGTGCTGCGAAGCGCACAGCATGCGCGTGTTGCTCTGACGTTGTGAGCGGCTGATGGGCGAGTATGAGCGTGCGGGCGTTGTGCGCGAGCGGCTGCTGCTGGTGATGCTGCAAGACTTGATTGTGCTGATGCTGCCGCTGTAGGTCGAGTCGTCGTCGGACAGGGGAGGTAGGGCCCAGGCGGAGTCGTCGTCGGTGGTGTTTGCATATGAGTCGCAGTTGTAGCTGATTCGGGCATCGGGGCGGATTCGCTGGCGGTCGAGGTCGGCTGCCAAGTCGGTGACCGAGTAGCCTTGTGGTGGTGGGAAGGCGGACATGGGAGAGCAGGGCGAGACTGATCGTGAGGGCTCGCGAGTTGTGGGTGAGGGTTCGCTGTCGGCGCAGGATGGCGAGCGCGAGAATGAGTCGAAGGTGAAGTTTTCGTCGAACATGGTGGCGGGTGTTGAGAGAGTGGTGCTCTCGTGGTGGAGAAGTGAGCAGTGGGTCGAGGTGTTGTGCTATAACATGAATGTGAAGGTGGGACTTGAATGGCGATAGTCAAAATGATAGTCGAGAGTGATAATCGCGATTGACAACGGGCCGACGCAGGAGCGTGGGTTTACTGGGTAATATAAGAGGGGAAAGGCAAAGACCGGCCTTAGACTCTCGCGACTCCAACACAAAGGCAAGGCTCGCAGGGCAAGGCTTAGGACGACGACGGAAGGACGGCGTGCAAGGTTGAGGAGATGTGGGCCGGAAGCTTGTCGGAAAGAGTAATGATTGGCGCGAGCTCGACGAGACAGGCAGAAGCCAGCCAAAACACGGTGGACTCTCAACTCAAGAGATCGCCACTCCGAGACAGTCGAGATTGAAGAGAATCAGGGGTGGCGTTGAAGAGGACCGGGAGGCATTATTGTGGTGTTCTCTACCTTGCACCGTTGGGGTTGTACAAGGCGCTCGTGGCTGTCCAACAGATGACAGGACATGGTGTTGCACTGCCAGGCCCTGCCGACGATGGCGTAGTAGTGTGGCCAGTAGCCCCGATCCCTGGTGATTTGGTGACAAGTTGTGCATGGCCGATTGCTTCGAGAACATGCGGAAACCTCGAATGCGCCCACTGCTCAGAACTACCGTCAACGCCCCCACGCCAGCCCAAGCCATATGACGCCCTCGTGCAGTCGCACCAACAAGAACATGGAACATTCTATTGTGCGCGAGTCTAGAAACGTTGACTAAGTATTGTCATCCTTCTTTTGCCATGGCTTGTCACGTTCCAATCTTCATGGCCACAAAGAAAGGGCTCACGCACCACGAACACAGAGATCAAACACTTGCACACGCACACCCGGCACTCAACAGTCGCGCAATCATTCCGCTGTCAAAAGGTGAATCGCGAAACAGATCTAGCCTTGCCTTCATGACTCGATTGTTCGCCCAAAACCTTCCGTCACACAGCCTTTGTCAACGCCCGAAAGTCTGCCCGTCTATTCATTTCATTGGCTCGATTGAAAGTAAGGCCGAAGATCGCCGTGTCTACCCTCCACCACTGCATGCCTGCATATCAATTGTTACGAACGGCTCACAGCTATCCGTCCGGGGGTCAGCTTCGAGACTTGGCTACGCGGGTGTCCACAAGTGTCGAGACTCTTGTCCAGCCTGCATATCCTGACAAGGTATGTGATCCTTTGGCCTGATGTTTCGATCTTACCAGGGTAATCATTAAATAGCTTGGTTCTTTATCGGATGCGTCTGTGTTGGCTGACAAAGTGTCGAATTCACATGGCCATACTGAAAACTACGCAGCAAAAGCCCGAAATGCCAGACCCGTGACCAGAATTGCGCATCTCTTCGATTACGCGATTTTCGATCGATTTCAAGAGACAAGTGGAGCTCCCACGCTCCATGATGCGGTAAATACTTCACACACGCCCACGGTGGGCTGATGATGCCATTACGAGTATATGTTTATCCACGGTTGAACAAGCCATATCGATGATTTACAACGATGGTAGCGGTAGCTCATCCACCATCACAAACGCGCACGAACCATTTTCTCCTTCGCCTGCAGCAATTCCTTCAATTCCGCTCCCTTGCCAATTCGCCAACTCACCGCATCGCCCCAGTCCGTATCAGCATCTACGGGACTCTTCCACTGCCACCGAGACAGGCTCTGCTCTCCACGCTCCAGCAACCCGGTGACCCACTTGCCGAACACAGGCATCATCTTGAAGCCATGTCCAGAATCGCCTGAAAGCACGACAACAGACTTGTCCGTCCCGGGCACGTAGTCAATGCAATACTCGGAGTCTGCGGTATCAGCGAACCAACAAAGCTTCTGGTCGACGAATGGCCTATCAGCCATCCATGGGAACGTCTCCCGAAGTAGCTGCCTCAGCTTTTTCTCATCTTCAGCAGGGATGTAGTCTTGTGGAGGCGGAAGGCGGTCGGTCGGTGGTAATGACACGCCATCAGATCCTGTGTTCGTGTACCCAGCACCGAGTGGACACAGCTTGAACAGACGTGTCTTGGGGTCAGGCTCGAAAAAGAAGCCCAGATCTCTCACGTTCGTCGTTGGAATGCCTCGCAGGAAGTTGCACTCCTCTTCACTCAGCTGCACGTGCGCCACAGACCAACACCGGCCAACGACGAACTTGCCCAGGTCAGGCAGCAGACTCGCACCGTGGGCTCCCAGTGCACAAATCACCAGGTCTGCTTGGTGTGTTTTGCCATCAGCGGTAGCGACGCCGGTACACTTCCGACCTTGGTACACCAGCTTCTCAACCTTTCCAGCTTCCTCGCCCAGGATGAAACGTACACCTCGACTGGCACAGTGCTCCCAAAGACCTTTGAGCGTGTCTGCGGAGTGTGCGTATCCGGCGAGGCGGTTGAAGTAGCCCTTGAAGCCGCTCAGAGGACCGGAATACTGCCATGTGTAGTCTTTGAAGTCCGCAGCACCAGAGAGTCGCTTGATCCCTGGTGCAAAGGTCGGGTCCGCCTGAACTGACAAAAGTGCTTTCTCTAGATGTTCGACCGCTTTGGCTGGCGCCCGACCGGTTGTGGCGACGACGTAGCCGGTCTGGTGGAAGTAAGGGCCGAATAAGGGCGTCTTCCAACCTTGAATTGCTTCCTGTGGTTGTGAGGTCAGCTAACATTGCCATCTTCAAAACTCTATGGAGATGGCTTGTCTCACCAATGCGAGCTTTGTATAAAAAGGGTCTTCGTACTCGGCGCGGACAATCTTGTTGAGATCCCACGCTGCTGAGTATGGCGATGGTATTTGTGCCGCTCTCTCGTACACAGTGATGTTGGTGTAACCGGATTCGATCATGTGCAAGGCCGTCGATAAGCCCCATGCTCCACCACCAACAACAATCACTGGAGAAGTCTTGGTAACCATGATATTCGATCCAATCTTTGGCTTTCAGATTACGGAGAATATGGTTATCGCGTATCGCTGAAGGCGCTGATGATGATAGGTGTTCATCGCATCTGCAGAGGACAATCTGACGATATCTATAGATCTGCCAGCAACGGGAAACACGGCAACTCGTTGCATACATCATGTTCGGTATCAGAGCCGTCGTGTTATCGTCCCCGCATGCAAGTCAGCAGATATATGCACCGGATGCCATCCGACGCATCAAACGCTGGATAACATGCCCGCATCGGATGCCATCCGACCACCCACCGCGGGGTCCACCACTTTTATACCTTAACTGTCTATGCAACACTGCTCCTTACTCTGAATCGACAGACAAATCAACCATGAGACTCACAAGCACAGCAAGCCTTGGTGCAGTTCTTCGCAAAAATGTTGGTCGTACACACAGCAAGCTGCACATCGCTTCATCAACATACGGTGTTCGGAGCTTGACATCGGGTACTTATAGAGTACCGAAGGCGTTCAATGAGCCGAACGTATGCATATCTCCAAAGCTTCTCTCAATGACATCGCAAATCACTGACTTGCTCATAGCTGCATTTTGAGCCAAACTCGCCAGAACGCGAGCATCTGGCAAAGGCACTTGCAACACTCCGCTCTGAACTTCCCAAGCAAGTGCCGGCAGTTGGAGGCCGTAATGCAAAGGTCGACTCATCGCAGTCTCTCACGCCCACTCACATGCCAGCTGAGCATGCAAAGGCATTCTCGGAATATGGATCTGCTTCGGAAGCCGATGTCAAACGTTGCATCGAGACGGCACTGGCTGCCAAACAAGAATGGCAGGACATGCCTTTCACCGATCGAGCATCAATCTTCCTCCGCGCTGCAGAACTGGTGACTGGGAAGTATCGCTTCGAGCTTTTAGCTGCTACCATGCTAGGTCAGGGAAAGAATGCGTGGCAAGCCGAGATCGATGCCGCTGCTGAGTTGGCGGACTTCTTCCGATACAATGTCTCATTTGCTCAAGAGATCTACGACAAGCAACCGACTGTCAACTCGCATGGTCATCACGGACGGACAGACTGGAGACCACTCGAGGGTTTCGTATACGCGGTCTCGCCTTTCAACTTCACAGCCATTGGCGGCAACCTCATTTCAGCTCCAGCATTAATGGGTAATGTCGTGGTCTGGAAACCGGCTCCCATGACTGCATACGCCAGCCAGATCGTCCACAACATCCTGCTCGAAGCTGGTCTTCCAGAAGGTGTGATTCAACTGGTAAACGGCGACGCTCCCACAATCACCAAAGCCGTCTACGACCACCGCGAATTCTCCGCCCTAAGCTTCATCGGCTCCTCAGACGTCTTCCACCAACTCTATGCCAAAGCCGCCCAAGGCGTCGGCGAGAAGAAGTACCGCGACCTCCCACGCATGATCGGCGAGACATCCGGCAAGAACTTCCATCTCGTGCACCCATCTGCAGACGTCCCTGAAGCAGCGCGCCACACCATCCGCGCCGCCTACGAGTACGCCGGGCAAAAGTGTTCCGCCTGCTCCCGCATCTACCTCCCCGAAAGCCAAGCAGAGCTCTTCTTTTCTGAGATCAAGAAAGAACTAAAGCGCGTCAAAGTCGGCGCTCCCGAAGATTTCTCCGCTTTCACGGGTCCGGTGATCGATCAGAAGGCTTTCACGCGCGTCACAAAAGCCATCGATGAAGCCAACGCCGACTCTCGCCTTGAGACTGTCGTCGGTGGAACTTACGACGGTTCAGTCGGCTACTACATCAACCCAACCCTCTATTCTACAAGAGATCCGGCTCACCCCATCTTCGACACCGAGTTCTTCGGTCCCGTCCTCGCTGCCTACATCTACCCTGACGCCGAGTTCACACAAGTACTAGACCAGGTCGACCGTCAAGGTGGCGGTTTCGCTTTGACGGGTAACATCTTTTCCAACGACCAGAAAGCTATCCGACAAGCTGAGAACAAGCTGAGGTACGCTGCGGGCAATTTCTACATCAACTGCAAGATTACGGCGGCAGTCATTGGTCAGCAGAGCTTTGGTGGAAGTCGGGCGAGTGGGACTTGTGATAAGGCGGGCAGTGCGAGTTTGTTGCAGAGGTTTACGGCGCCGAGGACGCTGAAGGAGGAGTACAACAAGATGGGCGATGTGCTCTATCCTAGCAACTTTTGAGTGGTGGACGTAAGGTGTAAATGGGAATTGGTGTGTTGATTGAGATGATAAACGGTGATAACGATTTCGACAAATCAAAGGTACATTTAACAAAGTCCCAAGGATTCAACAGCATCGTGCAAGCCCCCTCTCAGGCATCTCCACGCCCTCACATGCTGCCTTTGAAAACATCTCCAAGCCTGGGGGAACTCCTGCCCGTCAATCTTTATCAGCAAATGGCCCTTCTCCATCCAAACTGTCAGGGCACCAACAGGAAGAACCCACAATGAACCGTCGACTGCAAGCAGAGGGAACCAACCTCGTCGGCCGCGTCAAAGCCCGGTCAAAGATCGGCCAAAATCTTCAGGTAATCGCCGTAAAAAGCGTCTACCATCTTTCTCAGGTGAGGCAGGCCTTCGTGCGGATCCTCCCTGTCCTCCGGCAGTGCTGTGCGGAGCTGCTCCAGATCAACCAGGCGGTAGTGTTCGTGGACTTGGGTGGCCATGTAGGCCTGGACTGTGTTGTTGGTGAAGAAGCGGTGTTGCTCTTCTTTCGTGCTTCCGAGGACCCCGAGGACGCGCATTTTGTCCATGTAGTCGGGCACCCACTCGGCGTAGTAGTGCTCAAAGGGTTCGTTGGTGGTGGAGTCTGCCATCTTGAGTTGTATGAGGAGAGTTGTATGAGGGGGATGTTGTGTTTGAGTTTGAAGTTGTTTGGACAAGATGAGCTTTTAATTGTGAGGATCGAGTCCCTTACGTTGATTACATACCGCTGTTGTTCCCTCTTCCTTCCTTCCTTCCTTCCTCTAGGACTTCGGCGACGTGGCAGTACATGATCATTGAATTAGATAGGTTTGATGCGCTTGCAGTATGTATAGTTGAAGCTCTTAAGCAGCGGTGTGACATCAGATGAGGTGGGCATCGGCAATCTGCTGATTAGGCAAATGCACATGTTGCAATCGTATGTTCAACGAGACGTTATTTCCCGCATATGGCTTATAGAAGAGCAGCGGTAGTAAGCTGGCACATCGACTGATGAATGTTGTGGGCTGCTTTGTGCCAGCACGAGCTGTATCGCAATGTCATCAATGTTGCAGTCTGCCTGCCGATGTTCGATCTTCACAATGAGATTTTGTTCTCTTTCTAGTCAGGACGGCCAGGTACAGAGGGTCAGATATCCCTGGGGTTGACAGAAAGCTGGAACGTAGAGTCGGATAAGTTATTGGACCTATCTGACGTCTCATGAATCTTATCAAGACATCGTTAGTCAGTCTCAAAAGTCAAACCTAGGCGTATTAGCCGATTCTCAGAAGATCAAGCCATCCGAGCTGACAGGTGGAAGGACGTGGTGCTGTTTCCATGAACGGCTCACTCTGGCAAGTACACTAGGTGGTAATCGGTCGAAGTGTGTCATGGAAGAGCACTGGGTGGTGCTTCCTTCGATTTGGCCAAGACAAATTCCGAGACCAGACCAGCCACCGAATTGACAGACTTCGAACTTCACGGGTCCTCGTCTTCGTCTTCCCGACATCACTGAACCGAGATGCCCGTTCCCCCAGTCATGGTTCATACTTGACGCAAAACCTTTGATGTAGCTTCGTCAGTAAGACGATAACATTCCGTCAGACTGACCCGGAGCCTACACATCTGGCCATTGAGACCAGCTCGGATGTGCTTCCGTGGTATGTCTGCTAACCGTCGTACGCACCCCGCCCTTATCGACCTCCGGCCATCAAACCGATAACCCGACAGACCAGTACCAGCAGCTCTCCTAGTCCGACCTTCCCTCTTGGGACGCACGTTACACGGCATCGTACCGCTTTTCTCAAAACAGCAAAAGTTTGAGGCTTCGTACCAGCTATCGTCAACCTCGACGTGTCCCGGCCGGGGTCGCGAGCATGCGTTGTTGCTTTAACAGATCCGATGTGATCGGTTCGGTCGGAATGGGAGATTGTAATGCAAGCTCTGTGATATGGTCTACAAGAAGCTCTGCTGCCTGAAGGGCGGTCGATAGTGGTATCTCAGCTGCTGTATCGACATAGTCGCTAGACATTCGTATCGAGGGACTCTTGTTCATCTACCAAGATTTCAACACCAAGGAGTCCTGTCTGATCAGCCGAAACGATGCTCAAGTCCACCACGACCACCAGCATAAGGCTACATAGCCGTCCTTTACTATACTCCAGACTCGCACAAACCACATCGTTTCACACTTCCAGTGTGTTGAAGAGGCCTCTAGCCGAAACCACTGCCATCCACCGCAAAAGTCTCGAAAGTCAAGACCAAGTACAGCCAAGCCAACAGTCTCTTTCGCGGCTACCCACAGCGAACCTCTTGAGGAACCTTGTCCTCGGCGCATGGTTTACCTCACCACTCTTGTTCAAGCCCGGTCTTTCCATCATGCGAACCATTGCAAACTCACGATCTGCAATCCTCAACCCGGACTCAAATCCGCTGATCAGAGCTATTGTCAAGCCGTTCATCTACAACCACTTCTGCGCGGGTACCAATAAGAAAGAAATCGACGGGACCAAAGCAGAAGCCAAACGTATTGGTTTCTCCGGGATCATACTCTGCTACGGCAAGGAGACTGGAGTCGCTGATCTCAACTCCTCCCGAGGTGGAGCTGAGAGATTGACGGCTGAAGTTGCTCGGTGGCGAGATGGAAACCTAGAAACTCTCGATATGATTGGAAGGGGAGACTGGTTGGGCATGAAGTGAGTCCTCTCGTGGCTGCGATCTGCAAGATAAGAAGATGCTAACTCTCACATCCAGATTCACCGGCGCCGGAGCTCAAGTAACACAAGCTATGATGCGCAACGAAGAGCCCCCATCAGCCTTCATAGAGGCCATGGACCGAATCTGCGAGAAAGCCAAAGCACAAGGCGTCCGCATCTGGGTCGACTCAGAGCAACAATCGGTACAAGCCAGCATCGACCGCTGGACAATCCCACTTATGCGGAAATACAACGCAAAAAACACAGACACGCCGTTGATCTACAACACCCTGCAAGCCTACCTCAAACAATCCCGCTCCAAACTCAAAGCCCAGATCGCCGCCGCCCAGCAAGAAGGTTGGACACTAGCCATCAAACTCGTCCGCGGCGCCTACATCGACTCGGACCCACGGGAAGTGATCCACGACACGAAAGAAGACACGGACAACTCGTACAACAGCATTGTCCACGACCTTCTCTCTGGTAGCCCAGAACTAGGCTTCTCATCATCCCCTTCTTCAATCCACAACTCCACACCGAAAATCCACCTCTTCCTCGCAGGTCACAACCCAACCTCCGTCAACGCCGCCATAGACCTAATGCAAACCCTCTCCGCGGCCGGGAAATTAAAGACCAAACCCGAATTCGGCCAATTGCAAGGAATGGCCGACGAGCTGGGCTGCAGCGTTTTGCAGCGCGCCGACGAAATGCGAGCGAGTGACGGGAAGAAAGGATCGACATCGGCTGCTGTTCCCTTGGTTTACAAATGTCTGACTTGGGGCTCGGTGCAGGAGTGCATGCAGTACTTGCTGCGCAGGGCAGTTGAGAATTCGGGCGGGACGGCGAGGATGAAGGATGGGTATGCTGCTTATGTGGCGGAGTTGAGGAGGAGGGTTGGTGTTGCTGTTGGGTTGAAGGGTTGAAGTCTTGTTGATGTTCGGGGTTGATTTGAAGGGGCTTGGAGGTTGAAGATCCACTGGGCTGATTGACTGATTGATTGACTTATGACTCGAATGACTGGTTCTGATGATTGGGGTTCCTGGTGTTTTTAAGTAGTCTGCTTTGCTTTTTCAATTTATACTTACACCAATCCCATATTATGATCCACTGATAAACATTTATTTTTGATATGGTCAAATTTATCTTGAGATGATAGACCAGTACGCAAATACCGCTTATCACGAGACAGGGTGCGACGGTTCGCTCCGCGGTTCATACTTGGTGCAGTGGGTAGGTAAGTGGATGCTATGGTCATCAGATATTGTGCATTACTACAGAGAATATACAGCTACAACAACGAAGCATCCAATCCCTCGAAAGCACCATCATCAGCATACCACTGGAAAGCATCCAAATTCAGCGAATCCGCCGCCCTCATCAGCTGCTCTCCATCAATCATACCGTCGTCAAAGTACCACTCCTGAAGAGGAGCATTGCGACCAGCAGCAGCAGAGAACCCAGTCGAGTCATAGATCCCCCCTCCAGTACCCGTAGTAGTAGATTCACTATTACTGTTACTGCCTGGCCCGGCACCGGCATCGTAGACTCCCACTGAATTTGAAGCGCCCGAAGATGCCAGTTCGCGCAAGTGGTGCTCGAGGAGTTCGAGCTCTTCTTTGTAGAAGCTTGCAACGCGGTTGCCGCGGGCGACCATTTCGGAGAGGATCGCGTAGGCGATGTTACGGAGTTCGTCGACATTGCGGAGGAGAGATGGATCGACTGCGTGGGCTACTAAGAGGACTACGGCGGCTGACCACGTCGACTCAAGGTCGAAGGGGACTAAGCCCTCTTTTAGGTTTCTTGTTAGCTGACGTTGTTGAGTGAGGAGGGTAGTCGGCACTTACCAAGAAGAGATTGAGATTGTAGGACTTCTAGCGTTCGCATGATTTGTTGTGCGGCTCCAAGGCAGATACGGACAAGAGACCGCGCTCCGCCTGAAGATGGAATATGTATCGGGCGTGGAGAAGCGAGTTTTCGCTGCCAGAAGTGGAAGAGCAAGGGTCGTGTCGCTAGTATGATGCACTGAGGTTATAAATGTTAGCAGAGGGAAACTTGAGGGCCATAGGTTGCTGACCGACTCACCTGATGTTGGAACAAAAGGAGGTACGCAGATAGCCGCGATATACTGCTGTTGCCAAGGTGGATCCGGAAGCTGGCTACTCGATCATCGTGAATACTGGCCAGATTACTGAGTGCATCTTTGATGCTGTGCAAGAATTTGCTGGGCTCTCGGCCCTCTCGACCATAGATTGCTGGCCGACTGCATCAGTATCGTTCACATCATAGGACTGTGTGCCGTATAACTTACTCTGAAGAATCGAAGACGTCGCCCTGGCCAGCTTGATGTGTATGCCCAAAGCCAAAGACTTTGTGGAAGAAGTGGCGAACTCAGGTAGTTGTGCAGTGACATCGTGTTCGGATAGCGACTGCGGTACACCCATAAGAGCAGACATGTGTGAGTCCAAGATGTAGATGGTCCACCAAATCTCACGACACCGCTCTCGCATTGGGTCGGCCAGATTCCGATTGCGCATGTCTGTGTGCATGCCTTCGACTAGAGCTGTGCGTAATGCTCGTCCAATCTTGAAGGCTATTAGTATAGGCGAGGGAATTAACACTGAGTTTTGGAAAGCGCTTACCTGGTTGTACGCCGCTTTACGCTTGTCAAGACATTGGAGATACAAGGCTGCACAGCAGAGAATCTCCATGGTTTGTATCGGTTCTGAACCCATGAGGCCAATGTCGGGTAAGGTTCGCATCCCTTCGACGAAGAGCTCTGAACCCGGCGGTTTGGTACCGTTAGTGAAGACCACAACCAGAGCCTTCCCCAAGGCCAACACGAGAAGGTAATGTGAATACCACAGTGCGCCGACTGGCTCTTTTGGGTGGCCATTGCTGTGGAATTTGGCGAAGGATTGCATGAATGTTTCCTCGTCGAAGAGATGAAACAACTGGCCGCATCTGAACTTCACTGTGTTGATAAGGAACAAGGCAAAGTCTGATGTTGGCAGTATTACTCTTGCTTCGGCCGTATTACCACCTTGCCAGTCAATCTCATAAGCCTGTCCTTCGAACAGCAGACGTCCGGGAGGCGGAGCGAGACCAAATAAGTTCTCATGAACCATCACCAGCACTCGTCTTCCGAAAGACCAATTGGAAGATGTCCCGAGATATGCTATATATTGAAAGTCAGCGTATGAGTACCGAAATGCCGAATCATTGATACATACACTGCTGGCCGAACTCATCCACTGTGAACGCGGGCGGCCCATTCACAAGAGGGTTCGTAAAATGCTGATCACCAGTGGTGCTCCTGTTGCAACTATCGTGTTCAGTCTCGGCAACTAGATCTATGCCCAGACGGGCTGGGTCGTCTGCACTCGAGGGTCCTGCATCAGGAAGAAGCTCATCTTGATCGCCAGACACTGCATTGGCTTCATCTTCTGTTGGACTGTTGTTTTCGAATGAAGGAAGAACATCCCCAACCTCGGTCAGAGATGGGCGGGCATCATTCGTGTGTGCAAGGTTGGATTGAGACTCGTCTGGAGGCGTGCGAATGTCGCCGCTGTTGGATAGCTGTCGGGCACCCCTTTGGAGTTGAGCCAGTTGCCTGTATGATATTGCCTAGTAAGCAATGCGAATGTTAATCGATCGTGTGCATCTGGCGGCTCCAACTGACTCTCGGGTGACGAGGATCTTTTGATTCTGCTCGTCGAAGTTGCACAAGAGTCGTCTCTTCTGGCAAGCGTCACAGGGCTCTTTGCCTGAACACTTGATCTTTTGACGTCGGCAACGCTCGCAACTGTCAACGAAATGGTTAGTGTTACTGAGTTTTTGCCTCACACGGTACAACAAGACAAGACGACTTACGCGTTGGAAACCCGTCCACTGCCTCGCTTCCGCACGCCACTGCTGGTTCGACGGTGGCTCAGCGCCGGAGAGGTCGAGTTTGGCATTACGCCTTGCACAGACTTGACCGGAGTGCGGGACCGATGCCTCGTGTGTGCATTTGCCTGCAAGTGGTGTGTGGTGAAGCCGACATGCTGGAGATCTTGCCGGATGATGTTCCGAACAGTGGAATCTCGACCCCGCTTTCCCAGCCCCAGTCGGACAGCTCGAAGATGGTGAGATATACGGTACCAAGATTAGATGAGACCAACGATCATCGATGGTGAGCTTATCAGGTATCAGGCCAAAGGCAGCAACAATTGGTATCATCCAGTAAGCGAGCTGCTTGCCTGATCGTGATACATGCCAACAGTCGTCACCACGGCCCTGTCGAAGAGCCAGCAACACTACTCCCCGGCACTCTTACCGGCCCATAGCCGTCCTGAGCAACTCGTTGAGCCCATCTCCTCTTACGCTCAAAATCGCCCTCTCGATCTCTCCCCGGAGACGCACCACTGCGATGACTTCGCATTCTTCCGAGTCTGCTTCTTTGCCTGCTGACGTGGCTATCGGCTTGGGACCCGCTCCTCACTCGACTGCTGTGTCGTCCCTGCACCATCTCCTGGTCTGTACGTCCGCGACTCAAGCTCCTGCTCCCACTCCTGTTCTTGACTGCCCGTTTGTCGTTCCGGTATAATCTCGCGACCTCCGCATCGCTGAGCCCTCCGTTGAGCACGTTCTTCGACGTGATCATGCTCTTCGGTCCACCAGGATATTTACCTTTTCTGACCTACGCGTGAGAACAAATGAAACATGTCAGCATTTAGTTACATGTACGCAGTGACAAATCGCGTCGTGCCGCGCCAGGATTTCAGGGCATGAGATAGAAGGGACTTACCCTCCTCCTCCGCGAGAAATATACCCAGCTGACATAGAAGCCGTGGATATGGCTAGGAATGACGGCTAGCAGGAAGAACAAGCAGTTCAGCGCCGTGTCCATACCCATGCCTGTCAGCATCGCGACTGCCAGTGGTGGGAAGAAGATGTTGACCGTCATGATCAAGATGCGGTAGGGTATGTTACGCATTGTCGCGAAGACTGTGTGTATGTATGTCGGTGTGATGTGGTGTAAGATTATTGGTGTGCGAATAGTAGTGTCCTCTCCAGATGATGTTCCTCTCTCTTTTCTCGAATGGCCTGTCCTGATGTCCTCGTCTCTGAGTCCTCGTAGCTCTTTCTCTCAGCTTCCCAAACACCGCAAGTCGCAACAACTTTCAGGCGTTTCCCGTGGATTTCGCTCGTAAAGTCACCGGATGACCTGGCCGTCTCGTCCTGGAGAGAGGCGGTAAAGGCGTAATTCGTGTCGTGATAAATCACTGAAGCAAAGGAACACGCCTGGAGACACGGAGCGCTGAAAAAGCGATGAACGAAAACCACCTTCGGTAATAATAACAAGGGTGAGAAGTATGCAGATAGCGAAACGGTAGGCGCAACACCTCACCGCTTCTACCAGAATGAAGCTAAAGTACCTACACGAACTTTCGTGTGGAAGAGTGATGGTCGTTGGAGATGGATATGTCGCTCTCTCTCTCGTGGGAAATGGCAGAACCTCCAGCAGTAGGAGTGCTATCCCAACCCACAGCAGGAAATCTTGTTTTCGCTGCGACTGTATGTAGGTGTGCGCTGCATGCACGCGCGCCGCATGCACAGGATTCGCAGGGGCTTCCGGCCTAATGTACCAAGGATGATGTCAGGGATGCTTATGTGGTCCATGTCGCCCGTTATCCATGTGGAGATCGGCACGGTTTGCAGGGCTCTTGTGGCCCATTGTGGACTTGTTGTGTGGCGGCTGAGGCGCCATGTGCGTTTTGGAGTCCGAGGAATCAAAGGGAGATAGTGATGGACTGATGGCGAATATTCCGTTGTTGCTGTTGCTGTATGTATGTGTTCTGAGTGTTACACTCCAGATCCGATACGCTTGTCATGTCGGCAGCTTCACAGCGTCGTGCGTTCGGCCAGCCGGGTCGAGCCTTCTCCATGTTTTGTGAGCGTTTCCCGTTTCTTTACAAATAATAGGTGCATCTCCAGGTATCTCGGCTCTGACCGACAATTGAAGATCCAGAATTGTACCACTGTATCATCCACACTCGTATACTGTAGACCCCTAGACCACGGGGTCACCTGTCTGAAGGGTGGATTACCTGGTAGTGAATCCCTGGCCAACTCTTGTCTGTCCAACTTACCTTATTCAAGCAGGAGCATGTCGAGGACGACGCTGACTTAGTGACATGCGAGAGCCTATAGGAGAATCGGGATCATGCGTCGTGACGAGCTTATAAATCCAATGTTAACACGATCTCGGCATCGCATACACTGCCGAGCGACTGCAGTGTCGCAGAAGCTCTTTCATACTTTCATGTCTGTGCCATGTGGCATGCTTTGATTCAGACTTGCTGCTGTTCGGCGGAGCTTTTTGCTTGGCTGGTCAATATTGTGGACTCTTTGCAAAAGCACAATCAAGCCCATGACCATACGATTTATGCTCGACATCGTGCTGGTGATGCATTATTTTATTGGCAATGTTCCCGTCGGCATCTCGGTTCCTCGGTTAGGAGATTGCTATTCGACGCATGTTCTCCCATGTGATCCTCAAGTTCAACGTCCATCACGATGGAGTTCCTAAAGTGATCCTCAGAGTTCCTGTAGCCCGTACTAACCCCTGCAAGTTCGACGGCTCGCTCTGCGGCTAATCCTATCACAAATACTTGGAGCGAGGAGGAGGTGCGTATGTAGCTCGGTGCTGCACTCCCTGTCGAGCATGTCCGCGTGCCTCCCACGCATCCCTCTCGCGTGGTTATCGCCATCTGGTGCCAGGGTCAACGAACCAGGCCGAAAGGCGTAGTCTGCTCGTCTGGTGCTTGGAGCGATGCAAAGTAGCTTCGCACAATACTCGGCGATACCTGCATCCTTCCCTGCATACTCCCCTGTCCATTGGGCGCAGGACAATTAGTTTGATCCTTCTGCACCGTGTTGCGGATCCAGGCTTGAAGACGCCCACTTCAACCACGGTAGGCCGCCCACCGGCCGAGCATTGCGTTTCGAAACGCGGCAGGCGACAGGAAGGGAGACAGTGAAGACGATGATTACTGTGCTGTGGATGTTCAGGCCGGCCATGAAGATGATGATAGCATTGGCATCAGCATTACCACATCAAGAGAGGTGTCGTGCATAAAGTGTAACGGTAACAGTACAGTATACAGACAAGCCGGCTACGAGGCCGGCGAGTCTCCTTTTCAGGGTCAAGTTCGTTCCAGTCTTGTCTCGCCTCGGTTGTAGAGCCCCACCACCCCAGCTCATAGCCCCGCTATCCACGACGGTGCTTTGTGTTGCTTCCGCCACCAAACAGACCACCATCGACACACCACAAACGAGTAGTAGTAGCAGTCATGGAGTGGTCCCGTCGTAAGCCTAGCATAGCGTGCAGCGACGTCTGGGCCCTGCTTATTTAAACGTACATCCTCTCGCTGCCCGCCTCAGAAGGCTTCTCCTCCTCCTTCACTTACTGCAATACCCATCCCATATACCCCCCACCTACACAAACATCACACTCACCATGTCTATCAAGTGGGATTCCTTCCAGAACATCGTCGCCGGTAAGCCGCGCGACGCCGAGGCCAAGCACCACGGCATCAACCCCGTCACCGGCGAGGAGCTCTGGCCTGTGCCCATTGCCAACCAGCAGGATGTCGACGACGCCGTCGAGGCTGCCACCAAGGCCTACGAGACCTTCCGCTTCGTGCCCGTCGAGAAGCGCAAGGAGCTGCTCATGAAGCTCTGCGACCTCTGGGTCGAGAACGCCGAGGAGATGACCAACCTCCTCTGCAAGGAGACTGGCAAGCCTGTATGTTACACCACCCATTGGTTTCCCTGCAACAACCCAAATCATATACTGACATATAATAGCGCCAATTCGCTTCCATGGAAGTCAACATGGTCCCCGCCTTCTTCAAGCACTTCACCTCCCTCGACCTTCCCGAGGAGCGCATTGAGGACGAGGAGAAGATCCTCACCACCCGTTACACTCCCCTCGGTGTCGTTGGTGCCATCTGCCCCTGGTAAGTGAAAGAAGGTGCTTTTGTATATTCTCAAGCAACACTCATACTGACTTGCGATCCAGGAACTTCCCTCTTGTCCTCTCCATGGGCAAGGTCGTCCCGGCCCTGCTGACTGGTAACACCATCATCGTCAAGCCCAGCCCTTTCACTCCCTACACCGCCCTCAAGGCCATTGAGCTCGCCCAGTCCGTCTTCGAGCCCGGTGTCGTCCAGGCTCTTGGTGGCGACGATAAGCTCGGCCCCATGATGACCGCTCACCCCGGTATCGCCAAGATCTCCTTCACCGGTTCCATCGCCACCGGCAAGAAGATCATGGCCGCCTGCGCCAACACCCTCAAGCGCTGCACCCTCGAGCTCGGCGGCAACGACGCCTCCATCATCCTCCCCGACGTCGATATCAAGAAGACCGCCCCTCAGGTTGTCATGGGTGCCTTCCAGAACTCCGGCCAGGTCTGCGTCGCCACCAAGCGTATCTACATCCACGAGAGCATCTACAAGGAGTTCCTCGAGGAGATGGTCAACTTCACCAAGACCATCCAGGTTGGCGACTCTGAGTCCGGCTCCCTGCTCGGCCCTGTCCAGAACAAGATGCAGTACGAGAAGGTCAAGGAGTTCTTCGAGGACACCAAGAAGAACGGCTACAAGTTCGCCATCGGCGAGGACACCCCCGCCGAGGGCAAGGGTTACTTCATTAAGCCCACCATCATTGACAACCCTCCCAACGATAGCCGTATCATCGCTGAGGAGCCCTTCGGCCCCATCGTGCCCACCCAGCCCTGGTCCGACGAGGAGGAGGTCATCAAGCGCGCCAACAACACTCAGACCGGCCTCGGTGCCTGTGTCTGGGGCAAGGACGTCGCCCACGCCGAGAAGATCGCCAAGCGCCTCGAGGCCGGCTCCGTCTTCGTCAACTCCTTCGAGAAGCCCACTCCTCAGGCCATCTTCGGTGGTCACAAGCAGAGCGGTATCGGTGGCGAGTGGGGCACTGAGGGCATCAAGGCCTACTGCAACCCTCACGTCATCCACCTTTACAAGTAAGTCTTGTCGTCGAAATAGAATGCCTTTTTTGATGAACATGGGCGTTTTTGTTTTGGCTTAGACTGCTAGGCGGAGGAAGGCAAGGGGACATGTGGTGGTTTGTCACGAATTTACGACATATTAGTTGAGAAGAGGCGGGATAGCCGAACAACCCAAAAAAAGATTAATATTCCCCCATTATATCCGTCTTGCTTCTTTGACTACCGTTTGATGTCGATTTCTGCGATTTGGAACAGTGCCTGACCAATTGTTTTGCTCGAAATAGGCAGCCTTCTTCCCCTAAGCTATGATGCCTGATTGGCGAAGTTGTTTGATAGAACAAAAAGCACATATTGAATCGTCTTTTGGTAATTTCAGGGGCTCATATGGTTCATGTAGGTGTGTTGAATGCTTCTATGACGGATACATTCGAAAGAGCCACGGCGGAATGATTATTATCACCTTGTAAATGCCGAGTATGCACAATATGTCGTTACCACACAAACGGTTCGATAGACCAGCAACGACGGACATTGCTCCGATCGGCAGGAAAGCTGTGCGATCAATTTGCATTCTCCGATACCACTCACCCTACGGGGCGAGAAAGTGAATCATACAACCCAACATCATCCATCGGTCCCAGACAAAGGTGTCAACGAGGGCTCCGCGATGTGCGTTGCACCTGGCACCGAGACCTGATTCCCATCAGCCTCTTCTGTCGTCTTGGCCGGGTGTCGTCGACGTCGGGCTCGGCAATGTTTCCCATCACAAAACCGCTACAATTTGCATCCCAAATCACCTGAGTCCTTGTGGAAGACCTGGTCTTCCGTGAAGTTGAAAGTCCGATTGGGCGCGACGGAACCTATTTGAGGGAAGAGTCAGTGGTTGTAAAAGGTAGTGAGGATCAAGACATCAAGGTTGATGGTGTGACGGGACTTGGTGAGTATGAGGGAAGAAACATACCATCTTCAGGACATTTCCAGTCCTTGAGCAGCGTGACTACAACCTTTAGCGTGTCCGCGTCTTGTATCATTTCTACCAAACCGGGGACTTCGTAGAAATACCGATCTTCCCCGTTCTCATCTTTCCCAGCCTTCTCTTTATTGAAAGACTTCGACATGCCAGGCAGATCAACGAAAGCGACCGGGTACTGGACCAGACCTTGGAGGACGTTACCATCGCTATCCTTCGAGGGTCCATGAGCACGGTGGATATCTGGACGTGTTGTCCGGTAGACTTCGAAGTGGATGCGGGGGTCGAAACTGGCGTTGATGTCGAAGTACATCAGAAATTGAGAGGCCTCGATCTCGTCCCGTGCGCCGATTTTCATCAGCGGTAGCAGCCGATCCTTGACCACCAACTACTTCTTACCCCATTGATATTGTTCAGGCCGTGGTCTTTGGTTGGCCAGTGGTCGTTTTCGTTTCCGCTGTTGCGGGTAGTCCTCCCTTTTCCTCTTCTTCTGAGGCGTGGCAAAGTCGGTGTGAAGACAGCGGTAGAAAGTTTCACACTGTGAGGTGTAGAATGTTACATTCTCCATCGAAGGCGTGGCCCCCTCAAAAGTGTAATGGAGCAGTGCTCCATGAGAACACGGATGCTGAACCTTCATGTCTAAGGTGGTGACTTTGTGATGGAACAGCCTCTTTTTCAGACGCCAGCGGAAACAGCTACTGGTTGAACCCTTTCTAGTGAAGACGGCTTTACGGCACTGCAAGAAGAACGTAAGCTGTTGCCAATCGATTGGAGATCGGTTGTCTTACATTCGGAGCTGCGGCTATGGCTTCGTCGAGAAGCTGCTCGTTTTTCCGGATCCAGTCATCGTGCCATTCCAAAACCTCCTCACTGACATGGGTTAGCGATCGAACGGAATACCCAGAGACCATAGATAACTTTGAAACTCGATCTGGAATGGAGCCGTGTTCATTTTGTCCGAGGTAGGGATGCCCTCGATGGTGATGTTCCAAGGGGAGCTATCTTCTGGATCGAACAGGGTTTTGATTCGTTCAACATGTTGAAACACTTGTTGCTGGCAATCCTCTCGAGTGATGTTCAGCGTGTCGCAGAAGCCCTGTATGTCACCTTGCTGGAAGACGGCATCATGGTTCAAGAAGGAAGTCCAGCAGCCGCCATTGACGGCAAAAGAGCCACAGGCGTTTCCTGTGTAGTTTGGTCAGCAATGAACAAGTAAGTTGCGGATATTTTGGCCCACCTCTCGAGGGCCCGACCCGCTCAAGCGTCATCCGAGTCGAGTTGGAGGGTGCATCACGGAATCTGACGACTGCAACGTCCTGGGAAGGTCAGTCTCGAATCTGTTGAGTGGCGACACGTTCTTCACATACCGTGGTTCCGGTACCCACGTCCATGAATAATACTAGTTGGTTGTTCTAGAATCACACGTTAATGGAGAGCTGTCGATTATTTATCAATGCCCATCTTACTTCGAGTTGCCTCTGAGACTGTTCTTTGCGCAACACACTGCGGTTCTTCGCGCAAGTTGCAATATAGGAGTCCAGCGTTGATAGCAGAAGTGCTCATGATGCCTCTGGCTTCATTATCCCACATTGCGGGAACGGCGATTTGAACCTCCTAGTCGAAAAGTCAGAATTAGCATATCATCTTCTGAATGACTACGTTGGGGTTCCAGTATAAAACTTACCCAAGGCAGGATACCCCACTTGGGGCGACGAGAGAGGTTGTTCGAATGACTTGCTTCGCATCATTCGAGCGTTTTGGCTTTGATCAGCCGCAGATGCTCAGTGATGAGGCTTTGCACATCCCCTCTGACAGAGCGTCTGTCGTCGAGGGAGCCCAAAGCCTTTATCGTTTGTTGATCGAAATTGTATCGAGTGATTATGGAATCTTGTTCCGATTGGTGGGTTTCAAAAGTGGGTTGCAACTGTGCCGCAAGATGGGAGAGATAGTCAGGATTGGGTGAAAACGCGGCTTGATATGCCACGCGCGATAGATTGTTAGAAACAAGAATAGTATTGCAAAGCGCAAAGAGAAAACCGCAAACGCGACCAGCATGTCTCATGTTCGCCGCGCATGCGTGCAGAGGTCTTGACAGTAATGAGACCACTATGGCAGGAGCCGCAGCAACTTTGACAATGAAACATCATTTGCTCAGAGTACTCTAGTCATGCATATGGGATAATCAAAGCAAAGCCGCCAAAGCGTTCAAGGTCGTCGTTCCTAAGTAAGGTTGTCAAGTTGACAAGTGTTGGAGTCTCTGGCAATAAGGAGGCCTATTGCATAGAAGCGAGCGCATGTACCCGTCTAACCGGATATCTGCAGAATGGGCGGACATCTTCCGTCTTGGTCTCCAGAATGTAACAAGGGCGACCAGCGGTCTTGCGATATATTGTCCATATAGGTAATTGGACACTAAAGGATCGTAGAGTATCTGTCCATACACTGAGGTGCTACGTGCTTGGATCCAAAGTACGCCTCCTTGTTGCTCGGATACCAGTCACCAGCCTCCTGCCGTCTCTGTGACAAACAAAGCATGGGTGTGTTTGTTACAGGGGAGCTATGGCATTGGTGCGCGCATATGTATCTCCCCTGATCTAGGTGAAGGGTGCGTGCGCCACGTACCATAGGACCGTCACTCTTAGGACAGCACACCGCCAGAATATGGCAAGGTCGTAAGGTCGCATCTTTCTCTTGCAGTCGAAGAACTCAACCCTTCGGAGCACACTCTACACCACTGGCAAAGTTTCTCAATGGAACATGGCGCTGAAGAAGTAGCGCAGGCTCAGATCTCAGATCGGCAACGTGCTATACGAAGAATTCTGCAGGCGGTTGACGAGGCCGAAGGCGATGTGATCTCAGTTGTTGCGCAGAACAAGGCTCTCAAGGGTATTCTGGACTCTGACATCTTCTACTCTAAGAAGAGGAAGAGGAATGGCACCTTTGTCGAGTACGACTTGCACGCTATGCGCGAGCTAGCGGCTAACATCCTTCGTGACTGCAAGCTGAAGTCCGTCAATGGAGAAGACAGAGTAACTCAGTTGTTTCGCATTCGAAGTCGTGGCCTCCCGCCCAAGCAGCTGCGGAGATGGTAACATGAGCCTGTCCAGGTTCCTCTCGAGAGCAAGCGGAACCAGATCTCTCAAACGCTGGTCTCGTGGCGGCCTGAAAGTGAGAGCTCAACGCGCATGGATGGCCCGGTGATCCCGAAAGACTTCCAAGGGTTAAAGAAACTCGATTTTTTCGAGAAATCGAAGCTCTTCCGCTACCGAGCGCTGTGGTTGAGTCTGCAAGACATAGATGCTTCGCGTCCTGAGAGCAACAAATCCGGTCACAAGTACAGAACCTACTCGATGCGAACGGAAGCGCTTCAAGACCTCTGCAGACGGTTCCGCCTCCGGTATCTCGCAAAAACAAGGATTCTGCAGGAGTACAGCGGCAAATCACTTTGCGAAGTCATCCGAAAGGCATGGCGAACGTTCAGGACTGACGACAGCATCGCTTTGGATAGTCTGTGGCTTGAAGGAAGCAAAAGTTTCCGACCCGAAATATTGCGAGAGATCAAGGCTGCCTACGACGCGTTTGACGATGAAGGCAACATCTCGCTGACTCAAGATGCTGCTACTCCAGACCCATCAGAACACGGACGCGATCATGCCGGCCGTGGAAGCACTTCATCTATGACTTCCAGCGACCACATCACCGTTGACTTTAGGCCGCAGCCAGAGATCCATTCCACGGAGCCTGGTCCTGTTGCTGATGCTCATCATGCAAAACCGCGAAGAAGATTGAAACGCAAGGCCAGCATAGCGGAGAGCCCACTGTCAAACGGTTCATCACTCAAGACCGTCAGAATGAGAAGTCCAGTAGTTGATCTCCCGCCTCGCGATTTAGTTGAGGCACGCGCAACACACGCGCCGAACGACCAAAACACCATCGCCCTTGACAAGCCGAGCCGCTTATCCCCGAAAGACGTGATCCAGCACATGCACAGCATCAGAGACCTTCAAATCACCCAAGTCCAGTGGATGCTCGGCTACTTCGAGCTGCCTCACAGTCAATCTCCAGTGACGGTGACACTTGAACCCAATAAGCTTCTCGAGGCGCTTTACACAAGATGCTGGGGCGACGGATGGAGACGAGATGGCGACCTTTTGCTGAGGCAAGGCAAACGGAGCGTCTTCAATGACACTATGGCGCTGATATCCTCCTTCCTCTTCGACAACGTCCTCACGCCCGCCGCCGAGATCTCACAAAATTGTAGCGACCCATCACCAGAGCTACTGGCCTTGCGAACAGAACTTCTGCAAACAAAGCTCAACCTCGCCCTCAGCCCACTCTTCTCGGCGCTCGTCCAACTCACTCGAGCGATGCGTTCCATACCATTCGACGGCAAAACCGAACCACTCTTGGGCCCAAAATTCCAACACTTCGAAACCGCTCTCTCGGAAATCGTCACCAAGATGGCGGTTCTCAAGTCAGACCTGGACAATTCTGACCTCAGACCTGTGTTCATATGGCCGCAAAGCGGCGAGCCTTATGACGGGGAGCGAATGCAGACGGCGCACGCCGTCGATCCAAGCCTTGCCAACATATATTCGGTGGTGTACACGACGTTTCCGGGCGTGTTGATGCCGCGTTCCGGCGATTCCATGGAGTTTACAGCGTTCAGAGCATGCGTGGTCCTGCAAGTCGTGGCCAGAAGGTAGTCTTGATAGCTTGGAAGCCAGAAGAGTTGTGCGGAGGAGACGATTGAGGTAATTCGGGGTATCACTAGAAAGAACTCCACACCTTGGATGCTAGATGATCCACGCACAACAAACTCACTTCCCGTCCTGCCTGTTTGTCGTCTCGAAGCTCTCAGACTCCAGATAGCTCCACTCAGGAATCTCCTTGATCCGCTTCCACATCTCCTTCTCCAACTTGTTGGCAGCCTTCGCATAAGGTGTGTTCTCGGCATTGTACCGCTTGCAGTTCCGCACAATCAGGAGCACATCCTTAACGAAGTCCTCGACTATCTCGTACTGATCCTTTTCGAGCTTGCGCTCCATGGTGCTCAGGTCCATGGGCTCTTTGATGACCGTGTAGTAGTCCTGGACGTCTGACTCGCTGACGGGTGCGAGGAAGGGCCATGATGCGGATGAGGTTTGCAGGGCGTTGAGGAGACTCATGAAAAGACTGTGATTTGGATTGCGGCGTGGTTGGCGTGCGAGAGCGTCCATGTCTTCGCTCCAGCCGGTGGCTTTGATTGCTTCGATGGAGAGAGGATCGATTTTCGGAATGGGTTCGCCGGGCTTGAGCTTCTTCCACTGGGGCGGAGGATAATGAAGGGTGTAGCTAGCACTATTGACGCTGATCTTGGCGTGCACGGCGGCTTTCTGCTTCAGCAGCAGCCGGCCCATTTCGAGGTATCGGATCTTTGGCAGCATGGAGCACTGCATGATAGTGCCGCCTTCGTAATCCTTGATGTATCCCATCCACTTGGGCTTGTCGAGAGTGATATCCTTCGTAAACCCTTGTTTCTTAAAATATCCGATGGCATAGTTGTCGGCGTAGGTAAGGAAATGCATCACGTCGCTCGAGGCCCGGACGTAGTCTTTCAGGTGGCACATCAAATGCGCACCGTATCCTTTGACTTGTTGATCGCTGCTGATAGCACAGAAAACGATCTCGGCAAATTGCCGACCCTTGAAAGGTCGGTATGTGATCCCTCCTACTACCTCTCCGGGCAAGCCTGAGCTCTCAGCAAAGCTTCCAGCGGGCGGGCGCTTGACGATTGCAATACTCAAGTGTGTCCTGTCGTAGACCAGTCTCGCGATGTAATCCTTCGGCATCTTAGGCAGTTGTTTCTGGAAAATGCATTTGAGTCCAGTGAGGATAATCGAGGAGTGGTTCTTGCCATCGTTGTTCACCACGTAGAATGAAATGTCGCCATTGCGCTCCTCGATGACTGCAGGCTTTTCGGGGAATGGTATGACAGGTTCGCGTGCTGTTGAGCCGTTTGTGTCGTTCTTCTCGTCATCGTCGTTCGCTGGCGGGGGTATTAAGGGTTCTGGTGATGTGGAGGGCTTGATTCGTTTCGCTTCGTGTCCATTCGCGTCACCGTTCAACTCGGATTCGGCCTTCCTCTTGTGGGCTGTAGCGAACGTCCTATTAGCATTTGCATGATCGGACAGGATTACATGAACTGGGCGCATTGCGAGTCGAGGTCGCTGGCCTGCGCGATTCCGTACACCGAGATGTTATAGGCGGTCCTTACCCTCGTCTGCGAGTGAGCCTTGTGCCATGCTGACTAGTACTGGTTAGTACTGGCTATGTGATGGTTGTGTATGCGATGTGTCCATGGCACCCGACTCGTTCGTGAGTCGTGTTTCCACTGCGATGATGCCTTGCCTTGCTGGTAAGGTAGTTGTTGCGGAGAGTGCGGAAGCCAGCCGTTGACACGTGAGATTGGCCTGACTCGTGCAGCCGAGCGCGAGCTACGGACACCTGTAGCTCAATGGCTCGTGAACTGCTACCACTACTGAAAGACCATACTGCAATACGTCCTGCTCGACATACAACAACATAAGTCATATCTCACGTACACTAAATGTCTTCCACGCCTCTCCAACAACTCTGGGACGCCTCGGCGAGCCAGCCCTTCGCACCCACCATCTCCAAGGACCAGCAATTCACCGTTGGCTTCGTCCTGCTGTTCGCAGCTCTCGTCTTGACCGGTCTCTTTGGCATGAGTATGCCTTGATTTCTCCTGGTTTTAGCCTTGCGTTGTACTAATACTATACCAGACAATAGCCTTAAAAACCTGCCTCTCTTCGCCGTCCCTGCTTCTCTTACATTCGGGTATGCGCTCCTACCACGCACGACTACCACGCTCAGGGACTAATGACTTGACAGATTCGGCGCCGTATACATGATTTGCGCCGTCGGCGTCTACGTGTAAGTCTGAGTACTGAACAACTACACTCCGCGAACGACACGAACCCATACACCGACCCAACCTCCCGACAACGCTCCACCGATCCATTATGGCGACCGACTTCCACCTCTTTACTGCCATTTCATCATCGGCGCGGCAACTTCTCCAACTCCTGCGCTGCATCTCATTCACGGACAAAGCACACATTCGCATTGCTCCAGAAGGTTTGCGCATTACGACCGAAGATGGCAGTGTGATGGAATCCTTTGTCTTCATAGAGAAGTCACTCTTCACAAACTATACCTACAACCAAGTCCAACCAGCGTCCTCTCAAGACGATCCTCCGGAATCACCACACTTTCAGATCTCTCTTGCTTCTCTTCTCGAAACCCTCAACATCTTCACCCTGTCCGATCCCAACACTGTCAAACGTTCGGACAACTTGGATCCCTTCGCCGCTCATCGACTAAGCCGCCACGCTGGAATCGATGCCTTCACTTCTCACACTGCTGGCATATGCACAATATCTTATGCTGGCGAGGGCAACCCACTCAGCATCCACATGACCGAAACAGGTGTCACAACAACTTGTGACCTCACAACATACGATCCCATCAGCAACGAAGAAATCCCGTTTGCAAGGGACGCCATCGCTTTGAAGACAATAATGCGATCGTCCAGCCTCTTAGACGCAGTCAACGAGCTGTCGTCCTTGAATCCAGCCACCATCACCATTACTGCGACTCCTTCATCTACCGCGCAATCGACCATCTCTCTCCACGCAGTTGGCTCCCTGGGTTCAGCGACAGTCGACTTTACCACATCAACGCCGTCCGAGACACCCGTTCTGGAGACCTATACATGTCACCGGAAGACAAGCGCGAGCTATACATTCTCATTGCTGAAAGCGGCACAACGCGCCATGGCTACGGCCAGTAAGGTCTCACTTCGCATTGATGAAGAAGGGGTGCTCAACTTGCAGTTCTTGATTGATGTCGAGGCTGTTGGCGGCGGATCAGGTCATACATTCGTAGAATTTCGCGTGGTCCCGTTGGTCGACGGAGATGAAGACGCCGAGGATAGGGACAGTGACGAGGATTGATGTATAATTATTAAGAAAAGTACGCTCAATGCTTGAGTTGCCAAGTTCCAAGCTACAGAAGCTTTCAAACGTCCCACACTCGCTTTCATTGCGTGCTACCGTGTGCTCTGTCTTGTATCAACGGTTGATACCACTATTATTGCTTACATTCCAAGGTTGGTATCGTTTCTGCCGGGTATTTCAACGTGTCCTTCGGCTTAGCCCAAAAAGTCTATCAGCCTCGGCGTTTGAAGCAAAAAGCCGATGGCTCAGTCGATGATTCGCAAAAGAACGGACGAACTGCAACATATGAGATTGAATTGAGTTTATGAGAAGAGACATATCTCACACAAGCCTCGTCACATGCATTACATGCATTAGTCGGTTCCGAGAGAAGCACTAGTTGAAGAAGGAGAAAGAAAGTAACCGAGGAATAGACGTTCGCATATCATCATCCGCCTAATATGACCATCAACTCTCCACGTCCCGATCGACGGGGCCCCCACCAAAGCTTGCCCCGCGGTCCTTGGTCCAGAGACGAGGCGGATAAATTGCTTTTTGGAGAGAGAGAGACCAGACCGGACATGCGCTGCGCTTGCGACAGGGACACACCACTCGCAGACATGACCATGGGCGAAGCTTGTTGTTAGCCCTGCGCCCTGGTTTCTGCTCTTCCGACTGGCGCGGAATCTCCAAAAGCTCCAGCAGGAAAGGTGGACTGGACACCTGGGTGTCATGGCACAATCATGTGGTCGCTGGGTCGGTCCACATTCTGCTGGATGGATCCATCCCAAGGAAAAACAGCTCGGCCATGTGTTGGCTGGGTGGTAAGGTAGGTGAGAGTCTTAGTCTTTCTTCCTTTCTCCCTTTCTCCCTCTTGTACTTACATCGTCTCCTTCTTTCTGCCTCTTCAAGGTAGTTTCTTCCCTCGTCTTGTGTTTTTTGTACGAAACTCCACCCTAGCAGCAGCAAAAAGTCAACATGTCGACCACCGAGACTGCCACCACTCTCAAACCCACCATGGAGAACATTGGTGTCTTCACCAACCCGGCTCACGATCTTTGGGTGGCTGAGACGAGTCCCACCAAGGCAGAGGTGGAGAATGGAGAGGCTCTCAAGGAAGGCGAGATTACCGTTGCTGTGAAGAGTACCGGCATTTGCGGGTAAGACTCGAGAAATCCTCTCAGAGACCTTCCAAAGAAATGAAGGCCGATCTCACTAACACTCCATTCAGATCAGACGTCCACTTCTGGAAACACGGCGCCATCGGCCCCATGATCGTCGAAGACACGCACGTCCTAGGCCACGAGTCCGCCGGCGTCGTCGTCGCCAAACACCCCTCCGTCTCAACCCACAACATCGGCGACCGCGTCGCCATCGAGCCCAACATCATCTGCGGCGAGTGCGAGCCCTGCCTCACAGGCAAATACAACGGCTGCGTCGACGTCGAGTTCCGCAGCACGCCTCCCGTCCCGGGTTTGCTGCGCCGCTACGTCAACCACCCTGCTGTTTGGTGCCACAAGATCGGCGACATGGGCTACGAGGACGGCGCGCTGCTAGAGCCGCTGAGCGTGGCTCTCGCAGGCATGCAGCGCGCGAACATCACGCTCGGTGACAGCGTGCTCGTGTGCGGCGCGGGCCCTATCGGACTCGTGACTCTGGCTTGCGTCAAAGCGGCGGGCGCGGAGCCGATTGTGATCACGGACATCGACGAGGGCAGGCTGGCGTTTGCGAAAGAGTTCTGCCCGAGCGTGCGGACTCTCAAGGTCGAGTTCTCGGATACGCCTGAGCAGTTTGCTGCGAAGGTCGTCAAGCTGGCGGACGGTGTGGAGCCTGCGGTGGCGATGGAGTGCACTGGAGTTGAGTCATCGATCTCGGGCGCCATCCACGCTTCCAAGTTCGGCGGCAAGGTGTTTGTTATTGGCGTTGGCAGGCCGGAGATCAAGATCCCCTTCATGCGCCTCAGCACGCGCGAGGTCGACTTGCAGTTCCAGTACAGGTACGCAAACACTTGGCCCAGGGCTATTAGGCTGCTTCAGGGTGGTGTGGTGGACTTGAAGAAGCTTGTCACACACCGCTTCAAGTTGGAGGATGCCATTGAGGCTTTCAAGGTTGCTGCCGATGCGAAGCAGGGCGGTATCAAGGTCATGATCCAGAGCATGGACGAAGGAGAGAAGTGAAGGGGTTGAATGGAATTGATTAAGATTTCGGAGAAGAGCGAGGCGTTCGGCTAAGGCAACTGAGTGGAACGAAATATAGAAAGCGAAAGCAGATCCGATAACGAGAACCATGTAGAGCGACGATATCTAGAAAACAAGATAACAAAGAGAGAAAGAACGGAAGAAACAATTCCACTTACATTCAATCACTCTCTTGCAACACAAAACACCAATTGCAGTTTCTCACTCCTAATACAGCACATCATACTCGCCGCCCAAAAAGCATACCCACTTGTCGATCTTCCTGCCATCAGAAAGCGGCACACACCACGCCCGCACTTTGATCCTGCCACCTTCTAGCACAACGAACTCCTCAAACTCTTCTTCATGCACAAAATTGGGAGCGACAGTCGCGATGACCGCTTCCCTGAACTGCCTCCCCCTTGCTCCACCATGAGTAGACGTAGACGCAGATGAAACGATAGAAGCAGTAGGCGAAGCAGGCTCACCCAGTGCCAAAGCCGATGCCGACGTCTTCGCCATCATCACAAACCTCTTGCGCAGCGCCTCTGATACAAACGGGATCTTAACGCCCGCCACACCACCTTGAGAATCGTAGCGTGTAGGCTGCAGAACCAAGAATGTTGCGTGGGCTTTCTGCAAGCGCGCCAGCTCCGACATGAGAGTGAGAGTCTGCATGGCGCAATCCTCGGCCGAGAGAGACGAGAAACGCACCATGCTTTCTTCCAAGATGTCTGTGACGGGCGAGGTGATGATCAAGCCAGTTTCCTCTCCCTCGCCCACCCTGCACCAGTCAATCGACTCGTCGGGGCTCCATGTCGTGCCTCCGGCGATCGGCGTGGCAATTTCAAGGTCGTCGAGTATGAGACACTGGGTGTGCGCGAGCTCTGTAAGGGCAGCGCGGGCGAAAGAGGTCGTGACGTCTGTTTCGGTGACGAGGGTGAGGGCTGCTTGCTCGCTAGTTTTGCGGTCGAGGGTGATGAACAGTGACCGCAAGATGATTTTACTCTCTGCGCCGGCGAAGCTGGAGCGTTCAACCCGGAGGGTACTGCTGGCGCTTAAGCCGGAGGGGAGGGAAATGTGAGTGCATTTGCCGATGTCGAAGGCGTCGGTCGAGGCGAGGGAGACCGGAGCGCCTGTAACGCTGGTGTTGATGAGAGCGACGCCACCAAAATCTTGTGGGGTGGAGGTGTTCTCTGCGATAGATCTCTCCGAGGGCGGTGGCGTAGGCAGATCGGTCGGCAAGCTGTTCAATGCTGCATGGTCGTCGGACACTTCTGCGGTCTCGTCATCGAAGTATGAACCACGCACACTGTTTTGCACCAGCGGCGCCAAGGCCAATGCAGTAGTGATTCGATCGACGTGTGCCAAAGTCAAAGTCATTTTGCGGTCCTCAAGAGTCCTGCCAGTTCCTGCGGTCTTCGCCACCTCTGGCTGCTTGATGGGATCGGTTTCAACCACCAAAGTGGCAACCTTCCTGGTCACTTCACCTACCCGACCATCCCTGATAACATTACCGTTCAAGGTGTATTCCGAAGGCGAGATAGGAGGACTAGGCTGCGGACTAGACAAGAAGACTTGGCTCCTATTAGCCTCGATGGGCGAAAAGTAGATATCCGAACCTCCGGAACTGGTCGGTGTATGCGAAGCCTTCCTATCACGACGACTGGCAGTGCGGCCAAGGCCCAAAGAGATTGGTGGCGTGATGTATTCGTAGTATCGACTGATTCGTTTGTCGAGGGTCGGCAGCTTCTTACCTTTGCGCGGTGCTTCGAGAACAGGTACGAGTACAGAGCTGGGTAGTTGGACAGGCATCAAGTCCGTAGGATCGTCTTGATCCCGAATTGTTGTCGTAGTATCGACAGCAGCCGGTATATCTAAGACTTCGTTCTCTCCGACTGACACGGGAACATTAGCATCGGGTCTAAGCTTCATCCGATTTGCGAAAGGAAGAACCTCACTGGAACGCGACGCGCGCATACGCAACTCTTGTTGAGGAGTTGGAGGCAGCGGTCGAGTTGGCGCGGGTGTTCTGTCGGTCGTGTCGATGACTTTCAGGTGCTTGTCGGCAGTACTCTTTGCAGTAGTAAATTTCGATTTGCTGCCCGAAATGCGGACTGGAGGCATGTTCCCTAGCAGTTGCTGGACGCTAGAGACGGTGTAATTGGATTGAACCATCGTTTACTATTGTTTGTCGGTAAGATGTATGTTCCAGAGTATGTGCATGCACGTAAGTGCAGAGTCAGTTCGTTAAAATAGTGAAACGGAAGATGACTGTCCTGCAGCGCTAGTATGTTGTCTCGTCAGAGTCGTGATGAGGTCTCAGACCAGATGTTTGTGTACATGTACGTGCGAACGATGGAAGTCGAGTGTAGAATTCTCGGCATGTTGAATGCGCGGTGTTGACGGCAGAAGAAGTCATGAGAGGACAAAGGTATACCGCCTCTTTGACTAAGGGAAATTAGCAGTAAAGTAGGCGTATGTAGAACATTGAGACTTGAAGTGGGTGAAAGGAAAGGTACCTAGAAACAACACAAAGAGAAAGGAAAGACACGACGTCTTATTGTACTTTTAGGAACATGTTTCGAATGGGAGGCCGGTTTCTGGTAGTTCAATTCGCCGTTTATTATTCGTGTTATCATCGCGGTGTAGGTTACAGCAAAGAAAGGTACAAAGGTAGCGCTAGCCACTGAACGCTCAAGTGTGAATGTAGAGCCGACTGGACAGAGAGATGGTTTAGAGCATGAGTGCTTAGTTGGCGGTACGCCGTGGAACGGCGTGAGTGGGCCACTGGCCCACGTGCTGCTGCAATGTGTAGAAAGAAGGCAACGACGGCCTTCGAAACGTGACTGGTGACCACGGCCGGAGTCGACCACTTTGTTTCTGTCGTTCTGTACAGAGGCGTACTACCTCAGAACTTTGCATTTCCTATGCAGTGATTCTGAGGACGCTCATCCAGAAAGCAGATACTCGATTGCACCCTGAACACTTCCACCACTACGCCTCAGCGCTTGGATGTTGCGCTCGAACTCGTAAAAGCCCATGTCGTTGAGTTGCTGCAACTGGGCTGCATATCTCTCCTCTGGCGGAGTGTTGTCGACTGGCGCTTGCTGCTGTTGACCGCCGAAGCCACCCATACCTCCGCCCATGGCAGCAAAAGGGTTGAAACCAGCCTCACCAGCTCCCCCAGCACCAGCACCACCGCCGCCGCTCATCATCTGCATCATTTGTTGCATCATCTCAGGATTTTGCATCATTTGTCGGGTGGCAGCCTCGAAAGCATTCCCTTGTCCCCCCTGTCCTCCCTGTGCGCCTTGAGGCCCACTGCCGAAGATGCTTGCGAAAGGATTCTGGGGAGGTTGCTGTGCTGAGCCAGTGTTCTGACCGGGAGTTGTTCCCGCACCTGTGCCTGCGCCTGCACCTGCGCCTGGGAATAGCGCGGCGAACGGGTTCGCACCACCTGCGCCGCCGAAAGGATTTGGTGGTGCGTTTGTACTGCCTGTCTGACCGCCTTCGGAAGCGCTGTTGTTCTCTCCAGCTGGCGTGGTATCCGTAGAGCCAGGCATGGGAAAGGCTCCAGAGCCACCTTCACCACCACCGCCCATCGAGCGCTGCATTTGCATTTGCATTCTGATCATATCAGGGTTCATCATCATACGCCTCATTTCCGGGTTCTCGATCGCGGCGCGGGCCATGGGGTTGTTGCGAATCATAGGGTTGTTGCGGAGCATGTCGATCACGGCTGGGTTGTTCATAGCCTCGTTCATTTGCTGTGCGAAGTTGGGATCGTCAAGCATGCGTAACATCTGGTCCGGGTTGGGTGGAGCTCCCATACCACCGTCGGCACCGAACATGTCGGCACCGGGCAGTCCGTGGAATCCAGCATAGCGTGCGCCAGTCAGCTGCGAAAGAGGGTCTCCTGCTGCAGTGCCGGTCTGGAAGGTCTGAGGAATGTTGCCACCAGCTCCGGCCGGTACTGCCGCGCCGCCTTGGTTGACGGGGTTCTGTCGCTGGTTGCTCTCAGCGCCCTTGACCAAGTGCACAGTATTACCTTCCTTGATCTTGCATGAGCTGAGAGTATCCGGATCCTTGAGCACACGGCCGCTGTAGATCAGCCGTTGCCTCTCTGCGGGAATGTTGGCGTATTCTGCGGTCGCGAGCTTTTGTTTGAGGTCGCCGACGGTGGTAGCCAGCGAGATGGTGATGACATGCTTCTGGTCAGAAGAGGACTTGACAGTGAAGGTGATCTGCTGATCGCTGGGCGCGCTCTCGTCGGCCATGTTGGCCAGGTTTCCGACGGTGGGGTATGAATGTGGTGGAGGCGGCGATCTAAAGAAATGTGTCCTTGTCGATGGACAAAGTAGCGGGAGAGCAGCTAAAGATGTTCAAGGTGTTGCAGTAAGTGGTTGGCTTTGGTGGTGTGGTGTATGCGATTGTGACAGTAGTGTTGATGGTTGGAGGCGCGTGTGCATGTGGACAGAGAAGGGTACAGAAGGCGATAGAGCAACAGAGGACCTGCATGCATGAGGTGACCGGCAGCACTTGCCTGCGTCATTCGATTGAGCTTCATTTGACGTCCGCGCAAGGCATCCATCTGATCCTAAGGCAGCAATATCGTTATCGATCAAGGGTCCATCTTGCCTCGGCACATTGTCTCACGACTGCGTTCGATAGCCGAGAGGAGGACGACTGCACAACAGTACATGGCGACTTGGTTGTAAATACTCTTGTGTATTCGATTGAATATCTTACCAGTGAAGTCTTCCTCCAATCTCTTAAGACTCACAGCTCAGTCATCTCTATATATACTACAGAACACATCTATCTCATTTTACATCCCTCACCATGCGCGGAATCCAAGTCAAGGAATATGTCTCGGTAGGTCTCGATTCCTCACTAACACCTCATACCAACAACCCATCTAATTCACCCAAAAGGGCCCTCTAGATCTCAAAGTAACCGACCTCCCCGACCCAACTCCAGCCCAAGACCAATACACAGTCCGCATCCACAGTACGGCCACAAACTTCTTCGACCTCCTCCAAATCCGCGGCAAATACCAGCACCAGCCAACTCTGCCCTGGATTTCTGGCTCCGAGTTCAGCGGTGTCATTACTGCCGTGCCCACCAAATCGTCCGGCAGCAGCAAGTATGCAGTCGGCGACAAAGTCTTCGGCGCTGCACAAGGCGGCTACGCCGAGCTGGTCTGCGCCAAAGAAGAACAGCTTAAGCCCGTGCCCAGAGGCTGGTCTTTCTTCGAAGCCGCGGGCCTCTTCGTGACGATGCCTACCTCATATGCTGGGTTGGTCACGCGCGCGAACATCAAGGCCGGTGACTGGGTGCTGGTGCACGCAGCCGCAGGCGGAGTCGGGTTGGCAGCCGTCCAGATCGCGAAAGCGTTCGGCGCTACTGTTGTCGCGACAGCCGGCACTGAGCACAAGCTCAAGGTTGCGAAGAGATTCGGTGCGGATCACTGCATCAACTACAAGGACGAGGACTGGCCGATGCAGGTCAAGAACTTGACTCCCGGCAAGAAGGGTGTGGACATTGTATACGATCCTGTAGGGTTGATCGACAAGAGCACCAAGTGCATTGCGTGGAACGGCCGTTTGGTTGTCATTGGATTTGTTGGCGGCACGATTGAGAAGGTCGCGATGAACAAGCTGCTGCTCAAGAATATTGCTGTTATTGGCTTGCACTGGGGCGCGTATGCGTACAACGAGCCTGAGGCGCAGCAGGTCGTTTGGGATGGGTTGTTCGAGCTTATGGAGGCGAAGAAGATTCGCGGCACCAACTACGAAGACAAGGAGTACGTTGGACTGGAGAAGGTGGGCGAGGCTCTCCAGGCTCTGGGCGCGAGGGATACTTGGGGCAAGGTCGTTGTGAAGGTGCCTCAGGAGGGCCAGTCGAAGTTGTAATTCAATCGCAGTAGCTTGGATGTTGTTAGAGATACGACAAGATACGACAGGAAGGGGAAAGGGAAAGCTTCGTCTTCAATGCGTTTTTGTTGGAGTTGGCGTCTCTCAATGGCACTGTTGATTCCATGATACTCTAAGCAGATGATACCCACTTGCAAAGGCTTGAAACAATGAAGCATCGTACACGTAGTTTCTCTCCGCGTTAGCATCTCACTGGACATGAAGATCATCTCGGTGTATGGAATTCGCTGACACTACCACGTGCAGAGGCTGGATCCAGTGAGATGCTAGGAACTTTTGGCTAGCATCTCGCGATTGTGAAGAGTCTAATCAACGTCGATTACCGTGTATACAAGCAGGTCGAAAGCTGCAAGCCCCCTACCTAAATTCGCTAAATAATTCCTCATTCGTGATACATTCGTAAGACAAAAAGAAAGAATACCTCCCGTTCTGTCCAGATACCGGTCCCCATTGCCATGCCTTCCTACTGGCACTCCCACGTCCAATCCGACCTCTTCTCTATTCAAACCCACCAGGCATACTCTCCCGGCCCTTTTTGATTTCCCTTTCTGCCTCCTCACTCTTCCGCTGCTGCTGCACCTTTGCCCACGGATTACGCTGGTCAATCTCATCTTCTTCGTCGTCCAGTTTGATATCCTCCATGCCCTTTGCAAGACCTCCATGAGCAGTTGACGAAGGAGGAGACAGGCTTCTGTGGCTTGCCCTGCTGCTGAGTCTGTCACTGGTAGCCGGCGACGGCTCCCTGGGGCTTCCACTAGGGCTGGCATCAATGACCATCGGGCCCTTGCCGCCTCGGTTTGGGTTCCTAGGTGGCAGCTTGGGAGCGACGCGCTTGGCGACAGTGACCAGGCGTGCCTTGGAGATGTTTTGTTGCGAGACTGGTTGGATGGTCTGGATGCTGTGCATGACGGGCTGCTCGACGATCTGAGCCTCTTCGTTGTCGTCATCCTCGTCGTCGTCATTGTGGTCAATACCGAGTCCAGCGGCTTCAGTGTTGTGCTGACGTGCAGCGGGCCTGGGGGTTTCGTCGACAGGAGGCGTGCGCGGTGGCGTGGTGTAGCCGTTAGCGTTGCTCACGCTGGCGGGCTCGCGGCGCTCAGGGCTGGTATCGAGTACTTTGTCCTCGGCGATGCCTTGCATTTTTGAAGAGCGGCGCGAATTTGATCCGCTACCTCTACTGCTCCGTCTGCTGTCACTAACACTGGTGCGGACGCTGGTACGTGTGGAAATAGGCAGGTCCGAGAAGTCGGTTTGGGTACTGCTGTCGGCCATTGTTGGAGAGGGTCGTGGTTGTTCGATGCTAGTACGTAGACTCGATGGCGCTTTGGGTGCATTGAGAAGAACCGAGCTCTGCGTACTTGTGCGCCAGCTGCCCGGTCGGCTAGAGTATGATCGCGGTCGTTCGCCTGATGTGCGGGCGGCGAACACTGCGTGTATGGGGCTTGTGGGAGAAGGATTGAAGCTGAACTGTTCCCACGATGCGCGTTCCTGCGTTCCCGCATCGCGCACTGCCATTCCTGCTTTCTCGAGAGCAAGCACGCCGTACGGATCCGGATCCTCGTTGTCCGGCACGCCAAACATGTGGCCGTCGTCTATTTCGAAGTCGCTAGGAGGCGGCCCCTCTGGCATGAAAGCCTCATCGACATCCGTGTCGCCTTGGGCAGCTTTGATTGTCTCAAGTAGTCGCTTGACTTCCATAGGAGGGTGTTTGACTTGTCCATTCAAGATCTCCTTTGCGCCTATTCGTTGGCCGTAGAAGCGTTCGTTCTCGTCTGTCCGCTCGATGATTATCGTTCCATCGATCTGCACGCCCGCGTAGAATCCTCTGCTCTTCATGTATGTGAATATGGGCGCCTGACGCTTATGAACCTCAGTATCGAGGACTCCGCCGGCGCCAATGGGTCCAGCGGCCACGCTGACTTCGCTCCCAAGCGTACAGCGCACCTTGTAGAAAGCCTCCAGCGCCTTTTCCGAGTTGATGACAACTACGCAATCGTAAATGTCGATGCCGACCATGAAGCCCAAGCCTGCCGTGTGAAGCATGATTCCGGATGGTGGTGACCAGGATCCATCATCTTTCCTCGCGATGAGGACTCCAGAACCGCTGGCGCCAGACATCCAGAGACCGGTGCGCATTGTAGTGAAGATCGCCAGCGCTTTCGCGTTCTTGATCACTTGTGTTGGGATTTTCTTGAGCACCTTTTGCTTCTGTGTTGGTCCGTCGGCCGATCCTTGCTCTTCCTCTGCGTAGAAGCCATCTTTGCAGAAGGACTTCAGGATCCGCGCTGCCTTGTCGCTCTCCTTATCCAGAGTCGTCGGCCAGAAAGCCTCGCTTCCCAGCTTGTTGCTCAACTTGTTGACGGGCGGCCCGAGTTTGTCGACCACCTTGTATGCCTTGTCGAAGCCACTCTTGCTTCCACCTCGTACTCTTTCCCACAGTGTCGCCATCGTGTCCTAGGCGGGCAGTCTCGTGTCAGACCGCTACGAAGGCCGACTTGAACAGTCCCCGTCGATCTTTGGATGTTTGTCTCGTCTCACTCCACGATGGTGTTGTCTTCCTCGCAGCGCAGCCGGCGCAATCGCAAAGAATGCTCAACAGTGCCGGATTGAGGATGAAGTGACATGTCTCACGCCAACATTCGAGCGAACCTTCTGCAGGAACAAGGCGGCTAGCGGATTGCCTTTAATCTCACCAGGCTCTATCGTCCGCGGTCCCCTCTTTCGCAAAACGGTCTCACGGCCGGAGTCAGTCGGCAAGAGAGTGCGTGCGCGCCTCGTCACTCACAGCAAGTGACGTATGTACTCAAGTAGCTTTAATGCACGGCGCAACAAGCGAGCAGGGCGATGTGTGGAGGTGGATGCGACTCTCGCTCATCGGCATGAGGTGCACAGGGATGTTGATGCGAAGAGGAATTGCTCGCATCCATCAATTCCTTCCTGAACTTGTATACCATGGCCGACCGACCCGTGTACTACCTTTTCATCTTACCACACCATGCGTGTAGAAACTTCTGCATACGAACCCCGACATCCGACAGCACGCTATTGACTTTGCTAAAAGCTATAGCTTACCGGCGGCCTCGCTCAGCCTGGAGCGTGGCGTCTTAGCACGCTGCTGATATTTATAAACCCCTCCGGAGATTCGCGGTGGTCGAGATGCGTGCGATATATCATTGTTGCACCAAATTTCGGTCGGATTCTTGGGCTTTGGTACCATGACCGTTGTGCCACCGGTCGAGGCTGCTCATAGCGCTGCAAAAGTCCTGAGACATTTTGCGGTCTGGGCCGAGGAACGGTCATATTCATGTCCATGCTCCCAAATCGGAAATTGCGCTAGAAGAGTTGGAAGTCCGACGAATGGCATGGTATATGTCAGCAAGACATCACCTCATATTTGCGACAGCCGGGGTCTTACCACGGACATTGACATTGCTACTGCACAGAAAATCAGTCTTGACGCTGTCGCTTCCAGCACGCCTGACAAGCGAATGCCGCTAGTGAGCGAGTGAGCCATAATGAGTCGAAACCTCCAAAAGCAGCTGCTGCCTGCAATAAATGCACAGCGCCACGATCTTACGGATGCGGACAACACGAGCTGGTACTCTGCTCCCCCAAGACACCTCGCGCATTCGTGAAATATGACAGGCCACATCGAGACTCTCCACTCTGGCTCGCTAACCACTCAGCCCTGGGCAGAATCCCTCCACCGCACAATCGTCAAAGCCTTCAAGCGTGAGGACATACAGGCATTTCCGCCATCATGGACGCGATTGAATCCGGATCCGGTCATTGGGATCGAATGTCTGGCTGGAGAACTCGGACCGCATGGTTACCTGACTGTGGTTTTGGTTGATGGACAGCCAGCAGGCTGTGGCGGCTTCTTGCCATTCAGAGGGAGCGACTGGATGAATAAAGTGAGAAGCGTCGAGTCGCCAGGTGACAGTTCCAATCCTGAACATACATCTGGAAATTTGTGCCACGCTCCCAAACTGGAATGGGAAATTTGCTGTTTTTGCGTACACCCTGAGTACCGAAAACGGGGTCTAGGCAGACTCATCCTGGGAGACATCATCTCTGCTGTTCGAGAGAAAGGCGGCAACCGACTCGCATCAAACTACTCTGAGGAAGAGACCGGAGACTTTTGGCCGCGTCTGGGTTTCAAACCTATCCCCGGCGCCACCAGCATTCTCAAGAAAGGCTTCACACACACGATCGGTATGGAAGGCCTGAGAGAAGACATACATTTCCAGGTCGCCATCAAAGAGCTATGACGACGCCATGCGCACGAATCCTTCTGGAAGGACAGCCTTAATCGCGGACAGCTCGAGCTTTGCGCTTTTGAAACGACTACGACGTCACAGGTCAGTCTTCTATTCATTTTCATTAAACACATTGCTATGATGAATGCAGCTGGGGCCATAAGATGCCAGCCGCTCGTTCGCGTGTCTGGTTGGCTATGCTTACACGCCAGCTTTACAATCTTCTCACCTCTGAAACAACTACACCATCCTACATTCGTCTTTGAGTGGCATTCATTGGTCGTTTCACTGACGTCGGCTATAGATACAAAACGAGTCAAGACTATGACGAGTGGCGCATGATGCGCTGTAAGACGTTGTGCATTTTGGACCAAGTCCGCACGCCTTTTGTTCCTGGAGACAGACAAAGGGTTTTAAGAAATCGATGAAGGCCGAATTTCTTTGTTATTGCGTCTCTTGGCGGCAGGTCATCTAGAACCGAAAACGTTCTTCTACACAACCAATTTATAGCACGTTGTATGTTTCAAAATTACAAACATATTGTACTTTACATACACATGTTGTGAATGTTCCTGAACTCCAATGTTCGCAATGACATAGACGCAAAAATACTTTTAGTCCTTGTGTCCATGAGCATCTCTACATCTCGGGTGCTTGTTCCGTTGAACACAGCTACGCGCTCGGTTTTGTATGAGTCTTTATAAACAGTAGGTATCCAGACCAATTGTCTGGAACATCAATTGAAATGATCTGATGACTAAAACGACGAACCGAGGTGGGAATCCGGGCGGCCTCAATTAATTGCCGCGACTAGCGCGGTCACGATCTCGACCAATCATGATCGTTCTCGATGCTGCCTCAGGCGAAAGGCGTTAAGCCTCGTGCTTGACACCGCACGCCTACACTCTAAAAAGATCGACACCGACTTCACTTCCATCGATTCAAACCTACTATTGCAGGTATATCGATTGCAACATGTCGGTGCTGTTGGAAACGTCGGCTGGTGATATCACCATTGACCTGTTGGTGAAGGAGGCCCCAAAGTGTTGCGAGAAGTAAGTTTCGTGATTCTCTATTCGGCCAAAGTCATCAGGCGCTCACAGATTCGAGGGCCCATGTCATTCCCTAGCCCAACCTGGTTGGCGGGATCTCAGTCGACACTCGGGTTTCAAATCGCGACGCCCCCTTCAGAAAGTCGACAGCGGACGATCATTTCATCTTTACTATTGCTAACGTGGACTCAACAGCTTCTTGAAGCTTTGCAAGGCGAAGTATTACAACTTCTCACCAGTCTACAATGTGCAGCCCAATTTCTCATTCCAGACCGGCGACCCCATTGGCCCGGAAGCCAAAGGCAGCGATGGAGGTGCATCAATCTGGAGTCTGCCCAACGGTGCTACGAAACGCCCGACACAGCCCGAACGAATGACTTTCAAGCCTGAAATCTCGAAGAAGCGAAAACATTCAGAGCGCGGCACTGTCAGCATGGCAACTTCAGTCAGCAAAACCAATCCCGACGAGCGTCTCGCTGGCAGCCAATTTGTCATTACACTTGGCGAGAACATCGAGGACCTCGATGGCAAGGCGGCCATCTTCGGCGAGGTGGTTGAAGGCTTTGATGCTTTGGAGAAAATCAACACCGCGTTCATCGACAATTCTGGCCGACCATTGCAAGACATCAGGATCTTGCACACTGTTGTACTCGATGACCCATACGACGACCCTCCCGGATTCGTTGAGCCGCCATCGAGCCCTCTCCCGTCGGATGAACAAAAAGCCACTGTGAGAATTGCGTACGATGAGGTCCTTGAGGAAAACACGGACCCAGAGAAGCTTGAGAGGGTGCGTCGAGAACGCGAGGCCCGCGCGCAAGCGCTCACACTCGAGCTTATCGGCGACTTGCCATCCGCCGACATCACACCTCCAGAGCAAATCTTGTTCGTCTGCAAGCTGAATCCTGTAACCAAGGATGAGGATCTCGAGCTCATCTTCTCACGCTTTGGCAAGATCTTGTCTTGTGAAGTAATACGTGACAAAACATCGGGCGACAGTCTGCAATACGCATTCATCGAGTTTGCCACGAAAGAAGACTGTGAGCGTGCTTACTTCAAGATGCAAGGCGTGCTGATCGACGACCACCGCATCCACGTTGATTTCTCGCAGAGTGTGTCCAAGCTTTCTGCAGACTGGCGTCAAAATTCGAAGAGCAACTCTGCTCGCGGCAGGGGAGGTTTCGGTGGCATTGACAGCTTAGAACGCAGGAAACAGTACCGTGGAGAAGAGGGTGGTCGCAACCGGGGCGACAAGTACGACTATGTCTTTGACAAGGAGGAACGCAGGAGACGCGGCGAGCCCGAGGAGTCTCGAGGGAAGCCTCGCAGCCGAAGTCCGCCTCGGAGGGATCAGGGCCATAGCAAATATGAGCGAGAAAGGAGCGACAGGGACAGGTATGAGCCGTCACGACGCAGTGGCGGTGACCGCGACGGTCGGAGGCGTAGCCCCGAGAGACGTCGCAGTCGCGACAGGTACGAAGGACGAAGGAGATAGTGTAGACTTTCTCTGAAGTCGTCGCTTTAGCAATCCTAGAATTAATTCGTTTCGAACAGGCAATGAACACTCAGGAAACGAGTAACTTTGCAGCCCTTCACTGAAGCTCGCGATCCAGCCCCCTATTCACAGACTTCTCCATTGTACCTGAAGCCAGCGCGCTGTAAGTCGGGAAAGCCTTTGTTGTGAACAATCAGTGAACGACTTTCCCTTTGTGAACGCAAGTCGCGACGCATCCGGCACTCGACACCCCTCGCCTTTGTCAAAACACCACCCACAACGCCCTACCTTCAGCTTCTCCCGACAAACCCAACTCGAAAGACAAAAACTTGGAAAGGAGAAAAAACTCGCCAAGATGACTACTCCCGCCACCAAAGTCCTGGTCTACCAGCACCGCCACAATGCCGCCAACCCCATCGTCGCCGATGGCCTCGCAGTCATGACGACCTCGGAGCTCGACACCATCCTCTCGAACCGTAAGTACTTACAGAATCCTTCGCCCGATTATGGGATCCATTGCTGACACACTCTCCACAGACCCAAACCTCCAGCGCGCATCCACGCCGATCCGTCGCGGTGCGCTGAGCATCGAGATCTACGAACGCGACCTCCTCACCGAAGCCCAGAAGCCGCAGTTCGCTGCCATGCCGAACTGCCAGACCAACGTCGCCGGCGTGACAGTGCCGTTAAAAGTCTTCCTCGGCAAGCTGTTGGGGTCCAAGGAGTTCGAGGAGTTGGTGATCTTGAGCGCGAAGAGATGAACGGCGCCTGAAGGGTTCCGTTGATTTCTTTTGTCCAAAGGGAGAAATGGAACAAGTTGAAAGACTTGCGTAACGTCAGACTGTCGCAGAACGGGGAAAGGCTTTGATACTTAGGTACAAGCCTCGCGTGGATTGTACGACCAATCGGAAAAGGGGTCACGTGAGCTCCGACGTTCAGAAACCAGCAATCAGGGGGAAGTTGTAGAACTACATGTAAACGAGCCATAAAAACGCCCCACAAGACCCCAAATTACCACATGATCCCAAATGATGACCTTCGCTTCACATGGACTTAGGGCTTCCGGGCGCCATCATCCGAGGTATGCGCTTCTGCGGAGTTGCGTAGAAAGTGCTAGAAATCCTTGTCCCACTCGTTCGTTTTACAAAGGTCTCGCAACCGATCTCGACACCCTGGGACGGTTGGATGTAACCTCATGCACGACATGGCGGTGATCTGGCGGTGATCTGGCGGCGAGAACGCGATCGGGATTGCATTCCGGGTGATGCGACTTGCTGTGTGGTGCAGTATCGAATTCTGGGCCGCGCGTGAGCTCTTTTAGCTGCCTTGGCTTTGCTGGTTGGGTATGCTACGCCACTCGTGCAAGGCGGCACGCATATTCTCGTATGCGAGGCAGGGAGATTGCGTGGGGGCTGTGTTGTTGACTTGAAGATTTGTCGGTTAGCGCTCGATTCGCCACTGCTTACGCGATTGATGGCTTAGAAGGATTGATGTGTGTGCTGCCCCAACGAGCGATGTCCTCGGCCCGAGTGGCGGCAAATGGTTCTGTCGACTTTAATAAGTATTTGAAGCCCGGAGCACTGGGGCGTCTTCAACAAAATAATATCGATCTTGGCCTGATTACACCGACAGCCTCGGTTTCCACAGAAATCGGCACGTACCGAGACGTCGTAGTTGATGATCATAAGCTGATACAAAATGACGTTGTCATTACGAGGTCATCATTAAGAGCTGTTTCAGGTGGTATTATTTCATTCATCGTCGTCGTCGTCGTCGTTGTACTCGTGAAGCATCGAGTGACGATTCACTGCATATCGCGTGCTAAGCGAAAGCTCAGGCTGATCTGTTGTGCAGATAGCCTGAAATGGCTAGTGGAGCAATCGTTCCTCTTGCATTGTTGCAGAGCCTTCTCTCGATGTGAGATACAAAAAGGGCTTCGTGGCGCTCATGCGTCCGCTACCTGCACTGTGGCAACGGGTCGTGGTACGTGAATTCCTTGTCCACGGAAACGCCAGGCGCTCGGAAAGTACTGACACCTGTCTTCTCGTCGTAGGACTCGTAGCTCGACGCGAGCCTCTTTCCGCCTCCGCCTGGAAGATCCACGACGAACGATGGCATCATAAATCCTGCGATCGTCCCTCGGATTTGCTTTTCCAGATCCAAGATCGTCGACAGCGGCGTTCGCATATCTTCAACACCCTTTACCATATCAGATTGATAGACATAGTAAGGGTGGATGTTCAGATCCGCCAATGAGCGGATGAGCTTGGACATGGTTGCCACGTTGTCGTTGACGCCTCGCAGTAGTACACTCTGGTTCCGGACCATGACTCCGCGACGGAAGAGACTTGCTGCAGCCAGCCGGGTCGCGAACGTGATCTCGTTGGGGTGATTGAAGTGAGTGTGCATCGCAACTTGCTTGCCCATCTCTTTTCCGCGGTCACTGAGCGCAATGAATGAGTCGATCCAGCCGTCGCTAGTATCAGTGATGCGCATGGGACACACTGCCAGTCCCTTGGTCGCAAACCGGAAACGTCGCACATGGGGAATATTGAGTAGGCGCTCTCCAATCAAGGTCAAGTGTTCCGGGTTGAGGTAGTATGAGTCGCCCCCTGAAACGACAACATCGTTGATCTGAGGCGTGGCTTCGATGTATTCGAACATCTTGTTCCACCTCCTAAGTGTCGGCTTGATTGAAGACTTTTTGACAGTGTCGGTAGGAGCTCCGACAGCGTATGATCTTGTGCAAAAACGACAGTACACCGGGCAGACTGAGGTCGCTGCGAAATGATTAGCGAGAGAAGCGAAACATGCGCATGTGTATTCCTGGCAAGGCTGACCTAGAAAAAGAACCTTGTCTGGATACCGGTGAACGAGACCAGGTACTGGCGAATCTCCCTCTTCGTGCAAGGAATCCAACGTCAATCTTGGGTGATCCGGCACAAGCTTGGATTTCAGCGGAACAAATTGTCGGATAACAGGATCGTCAAAGGGCGAAGCCCAATTTGCGACGCTCACAATGTGAGGCGTAAGACGAACGGACATTGGAGCTGCTTTCATGCCATCTTCGACATCAGCGAGAAATGCTTCTCGGGTTGTGATTGGCTTGGAGCTATAACTCCGGTTGTCTGGAATGACTGAAGGCACAATCTGGTCTAAAAATGTCAAGAGCTTCTCCGGTCGTTCGATTGTGTTGGCTTTCTGGTCTTGTCAGCCATACGTCGATACGCGTAGGTCTGTTGACCTACCTGCCAACCGTAGGTCAGGAACTCGTGCGTCTTCACATCCTTCCATGGCTCGAGGTTCCTCCAGTAGGGTGCAGGGTCGTTGGCAAGTGTGCTGTGGTCGGTGTATGATGTCGTAGAGTAGAGTCTTGGTAAGGAATGTGTCCTGCCACGAAGTGAGGTTCGAACGATGTGAATCATGATGCTCAGATGCTGTTTGTTGCAAGCGGATTCGAGAATGCGATTTATAGAGCTGGGTCCTGAATGTGCAGTTGCGATCCTTTAAGACGATGATGCGGCTCAGGCTCTAGACATTGGACTACAGCCCATAGACGGTGGCTTGAGTTGTGAGTCTGAGCGCTCTGAAAAGGAACCACTTACATACCCGGTCCGAGGTAAACGATCTTCCGTGTGTGTGTGGGTATTGACCCGCAAGAGGGCATTGCAGACCCGTTAATCTTGAGGAGGGTCCAGCATACGCGATGTTATCGACGATGTGTTCTGGAGGCTTGTACCATGGTGCATGACAAGGCTCGATCTCTACTGCCGCAACAACTTGGGCGTCCAAGTCACGCGTGAGGCTTGGTCCCGTCGGCGCGTCAAACATCTCCGTTGTGTCAACTGCCTAGTCCGGGACTCGGCCTCATATGGTTGGTGCTAGGAACCTGTCTCTCGGTACTGAGGCGGTAGTGGGAGACGCGAATGGCGCCATGGCACCCTATGTCAAAGAGACATGCCCATCTTCGTAAGCAAAGTTTGACGGGATTCCTTCTGATGCCCCACTTAGTAACAACAACCACGTCTGGGCGCCACAGAGCAACATCAGTAGTATCAGAGGCGTCCACAGGCGGGAGGGTGGAGTATTCGGTCGCTTACCAGGTGGCCACCATGCCGACATGTACTGTATGCAGGCATACGTGCGCAGCCGCAGTTGATGGAAGTGCGTTGCGATACGCGGGGGGCTAGCCCGGTTGGTGGCTGCATCAACGTGTACTATTGCAGACAGCGCAGGGATCCCGAGGGCCCTGCAGCTGGGTGAGCATCCGGAAGGTTTTGACGATACGAACGACGCCTCCATGTAGTTGCGAACAAACGGTCGGTTTAGACGAGCACTCGGTGGTGGTGGTGGTGGTGCTGGTGAGGAGTGAACAGGCGGCAACTCATCACGGAAGATGTTTAGACGCAAAGTAAGAGGTCGTGGACCATGCTGTCGATCACCGAGGTCATCCGTCTGGTTACCCTGCCAAGTCAGTCTACAGACATCACCTCATCAAAACTGTTATTATTTCCGTTGACAACAGCGTTTTGCCTTTAGACGGACTGGTGGCAGTGACATGGCCCTCCGAGAACAATATACACTGCACATGCACGCTTGGACAATCTCACGTGAGGGATCTTGACGCTTGCAACAGCGTCTACTGCTCCTGCGGATCCTTTGACTATCTTCGTTAAATGTCGAGTCCACTTCTGGCCAAGCACAAGCGAAAGATTCCCTAGCGTTGCTTCACCAGTGCAAACTCTATGCAACCAAGTGGAGAGTGTGTTCGTTCGGTGCGGGCCTCCAGGCGTCAGACTGCACAATTGTTGCGCGCCGGACCGTGGAACTTGGGAACCGTACATGTAAGTATCGGGCTGCCATCGGCATTTGTTTGTCTTCATACTAAACAGCCTGAAGTTAAGTTGAAGCTTGCCAGGAGCATGGCGATCGAGGGAACATTTCTTTCGGGTAGGGCTGACTGATCCTTGCAAGCTTACAATTACTTGTCTCGGATCGTGTATGAGTGCGTTGTCTGTTGGCCACCGCTTCCATGGGCTTCATATCTGACTTTTACCTTGTATTAACCTATCCACTCTCAGTGTCTCGAATACCAAGCAGGAGACCAGTGGCTGTCGTCGTTTAGACATCAGCATATAAGGTATGTTTTGTTGAGGGAAACGATCTGACCTGAAATCCAGACATTTCTTGAGAGAACAGACCTTCCACATATTGTCTGTCAGCTAGAGAGAGCAATCAACTCATAAACTCGCATCAGTGTAACAGTTTTTCTGGCATAAAAATGTGGCCACACCGCTCTCTCCAGAACCCAAGTTCACCAAGCCGCCACTTTAGCGCTTCATTTCCGTTTAGTATGCCCCGCTCATGCTTTTGGCGATCTCCTGCGACAAAGCGAGGCGCAAAACCGCTAAGACTTCCTTGGAACCAACACTCAGACCACCTGCCCCATCTAAGCCTTTCCTCCAATCCCACCCACGAGTGATCTGTGCACCAGGTTTGCCTTTGTCTTTCGAAAGCGCCATGTAGGACGAGGCTAGCATGTCATAGCTGGAGCCGGACAAGTCGCTTCTTGACTTCTTCAGCGACTCCAGACCTCCACCGCGGTATGAGCTCCCACTGGCCTGGAAAAGGTCTTCCGCTCGCTCGCGTATCCGTGCTGGCGCGGTCGAGAAGTCTTCAACGATGCGGAGCAGAGTGTACATGTCGGCTTTTGAGAAGATACGCTGGCCAGTGCTAAGAAGCGGCAACGTTTCGCCCAGCAATATGAGCAAGGCGTCAGCTGGGATTGCGGACTCAACTTCGGGGTCGAAAAGACCACCGCGAATGCAGTCGGAGGCGCTTTCGATGATGGCCATGAGTGCTTTGGCGGCTTCGCGTTTCCGCTCGAGAGGTCGCAAGTTTTGTCTGGCGTCCGTGCCAGCAGGGTTGACGTCCTGGTCCCGAAGATCGTAAAATTTGCGAAGGGTTGCGTATCCGCTGAAGTTAGAGGACAGTAGGCTTGCGGCTTTCGGATCCGAACGTGCAAGACGCACAAACGCGGGACGGTCCTTGCTGAGGAGAGATGCAAGCTGCGAGTCGAGATCTTGGAAGGACGGGATTGCGGCAGATTGAATTAGTGATAACGAGGTCAACAGCGCCAGTGTGTCCTTTAGTTTCGCAGCCGAGTGAGCGCGAGCGTAGAAGGTCAGTGCCAGTCCGTACGCCTGGGGCGAATCGATCAAGCTGTCTGCATATCGCTGTGATTGAATTAGCCAGGCTTTCTGCGCGCATATTTGCATTGGTCTCACATACCTCGGAGATGGCTCGCGCTTGCTCTGTGAGTCCGAGATCGTTGCACAAGGTGAGCACCTTGTCGACTCGCATCTCGTCCTTCAACTCGATGTCTCCGAGCAAGGCCCCGATTCTGCCCTGGGCCGCGCTGGCGTTATCCAATCGACCAAGAATAGAAACAGCGAGTTCCCAGCCTTCCTTTGCGCCGGATTCGCCGGCAACTTGGAACGACTCCCTCTCAGCCAAGCGGTCTGCATAATGCAGCAATACATCGTCGCGCTCGATGTCGGTGTCGGGTCTCCGAGAAGACGGTCCGTGGCTCAGAACCATGAGATCTTCACTGCTGAATCCTTGTTCTGTTAGTCCTCTGCTTCTGGGTCTGCTCTGAGGTAGCCAGCCTCCGAGCGCACCAACCTCAACCACTGAGGCTGCTATGGGTAGGCTCCACGTTCGCAAAATGGTAATAACACCTTCCACATTGTCCTCCATTGCAGAAGCCAGAGCGACCAGAAGAGGATTCATTGTGTCTACCTGGAAGACAGAATCTTCAGGATCAGTCGTTACATCGGCGTGCATGTCTGCAAGTCGGTCACGGTAGGCAGCGAGTGGCGCAACATCAACCTCCCTCGTTCGCTGACCTGCTGCCGTGCTCTTACGCAAGCCACTCCGTGAGAGGCCACCGGTAGCTTCCGTCTCCTCATCGCCGTCCCACCACACTGTCAGATACACGCATGCTTCGAGCCAGTCCTGGGAAACAAGAACAATTTCATCCGTCGAGCCCAACAGCTGTCCGTAGAGTGCTCGCAGATTTTCGTAGATCGTCCAGGGAATTTTGCTTTCCGCGCGTTTGCTCGCCGTACTGAAACTCATGGTCGCAGTGGATTGTTCAAATGCGTTGTGCCCATGAACATCGGATCCTTCATCATCACCCTCAGCATCTTCCTCAAGCTCGCGAAGGGACTGACGGAGACGCTGCCTGAACAGAGCCCAATCAGGTCCCTTCACATCCCAGTCGTCGTACTGGACTGCCGGACACGACTCCAAGATACTAACGCAGTGCGCAACAGCGGCCTGGGTATTCTCGAGTTGTCTGCCGCGGTATCCACGATGATCTGATCCGTCGTCAAGGGCTGTGGCAGCGTGCTCGAAATGTGCGTCCTTCAACAGTCGGATCAGGCGGTCAAACTTTCCGCGCAATGCTGATGAGTATACAACATCCCAGAACGCCTCATTGCTCGAGGGTGCAGGTTGTGTCATGTGTATGGTGTCATAGTCATCCGGGTAAGGGTTGTGGTGCACGTTCAGCCAGTCCAGCAGAGCTCTTGGAAGTGGAACAGCTGATGTGGGAGCTCGCTGGCCTAGTCCAGCGCGCTTGAAGCGAGAGATGGGAGTCGGTTGGACGGGTCGTGCGGTGTGAGGGTGATGCATTTGCAGCAAGAAAGACGCCACATAGCTGGCTTGCGCAATCGGACTGCGATCTGATGGGCCGACGGACCCTTCCTCGGTAGAAGGTGTAGCAAACTGGCTCCAAAATGCAGTCAACTGAGCAGAACCATTCGCTAGCGCACCGTCCAACTCGGCGAGTGGTTGTTTTTGCGCTTTACCGTCCAGAGCAGCCACAAGTTGCTCACTCTGAACAACAAGATCGTCAGGGTCGTCAAGAGTTGCCGGTCCTGACTGCTTTGCCAGGCTCCGCGCAATAGCAGGCATGTCGCTCTTGTGTCTGGGCTGCACTCTGCCATTCCTGCTTCTCTTATGACCGCGTGGGCTGTTCATCATGGAATTGAACATGGCACTGTCCATCCCTCCACCACCCGCTCGAGGAGCAAAGCTTTGCGCGAACATATCGTCGTCCTCGCCTTCGGCATCCTCGTCCTCCTCGTGCGGTGGGCTGCTTCGCGGGAGCGCGAAACGCTTCAGCGGCGTTCCTCTCCCGCGCGGAAACGTGTTGTTGGCATTTATTGAGCTTCCCAGGATAGAGCGCGGCGGAGGTCCATCTGGCGTAGTGGAAATGTTTGTAAGGTATGTTGGCGGTTCATGCGACGGTGTTGTGCTCTTTGGAGGATTGACAAAGAATTGAGGGTCGCGAGGCGGAGTACTGGGAAAATCGTCCGAATCTGGCACCTGGAACATGTTGGCGGTGATTACTGCCCTTAGTCGGTGCGGCAATATGTCTTGTCGTTGGGCAACAATAGAAAGCAATTCGAGAAAGTTGTATGTGTATGCAGCTCGTTTCCTCGTTCTGACGGATGCGCGCCTCGGGCACAGACCAATACGCGCGGAGTGTAGACTTCGCGCCTGTGATATTCCAAGGCCTTACATACCTCACTTCACGCCATCATCTGACTTCACTCATTCACGGACTCGGCCAGTGGATCCCGTCTCTAGCATCGCATTCACTCATGTGACCTTTGTACCGCTCAGCAAATATCTATCGCCAAGGCGCTGGTATGCTGGCCCGGTATCTTTTTACCTGACCCGACACGTCGGATCCGTTGTGTCTCGTATGGGAAACGACGGGTCATGCCATTGGTTGTGGGCTGTCCATGGAACACTCTGCCGGCTGACATAACAGTGATTGCTGGCAGCCTCTCTCTCAATGACCTACTTGAGGCAGCGACCTGCAGCTGATGGCTGGACCGAATCCCAGAGCCATGGGCGCAAAGGAAATTGGCGCCTGGCGCGGCAACGACAAAAACTTTGCAACAGGCTGATCGACTCTACAGGTCCGACCAGCTGTTGCGGATATGCGTTTGTCCCTCGAATAAATCTGGGTATTCACCGCCAACGACCAGGTTGCACCATTGAACGCAATGCCTGCGAAATTGAAGCTCCCAGCTTCAACTCGGCTCTGTAGGCTGCAGTCTGCGGAAAGCGATTCATCACATAACCGATCCTGCATGAGTTCTGGTTTCATCGATGCATGTTTACCACCTTCTGACGTTCCCATAGGCATGGGCTGGATCAGTCCTCGCAGCTGGGCATGTACTCGCGGGCCACAATGCAGCATGAGTGGGTATGCTGCAAATCTAGATACATGAAGAGTTTCACGAAATGAGGCCGCTGAGCTTTCACACAGCCAACGCATGACTTCCGTGAATTCTCATGTACGACCGCCGGCGAGCTTCCACCCCCGCTGCCGGGGTGGGAGACAACGGCTACTCATGCTCGAGCGCGCGCCAGTCACCCCAGGTCATCGGGTGTGACTGACTGAGGAAAGTAAGTAGGTACCCATTCTCCTATTGCGCAAGAGTTCTGGAAAAGTCTGTGCAGGCGGACACCCGGCTTGAATGTCAGCAGACCCCTGCCAGTGTTTGGCATTCGCGATTGTCTACGCCATTGTCTTGAGCAATAGATCGGTATAGCTTTAGGCAGTGAAGAACGCCGCAGGCCGCCAAACACTGGCTGTCACCTGTCTTGGTATGCATACTGCGTTTGACACCTTCAGGGCCACTCCACCCCGGTACCACTTGCGCACTGGAAAGGCGAGATCCACACGGCATGGATAATCGATGCGGGAACCTGCAGTCTGCCTTCGTGCGAAGTCGGCGTAGCTGACTTTCATGCGAGGCTGACGCATTCGATGCATGTGCAGGGCGGTCAGGAACGCATCGCGCCATGGTATTGTGGACATGCAGATGCTGATAAAATGCCCCTACGGCAGGAGACACGTCTTCAACATTTCCTAGAACACCTTGCCCCCTTCCTATGCATCATGACACTCCGGATCCACAGTGTGCAGGGAACGATATCGATCATTTTGTTGGGTCACGCTACATACAAAAGCATACGCGGCAATCGCCGACTTCAGGCAACTACACAAATGAGTCCAGTGGCATCCGGATCACAAGTCCAAAATTGTGGTTGTGCGCCACTTCGTTAACATTGCTCAACCCAGAGGCAGCTATCCGTTCTTGCGGCAGCAATTAACCGTTTTCTGCGCTACCAAGGTGGGCCTCAGAGCCTGCAATTTGAGCTTCAAGTGAGTAAGTGGTTGAACTTGAGCACTCAGATCCAATGGTACCAGTCGCTTTGACCGGGCTCGACTGCTCACTATTGCATCGCTCGAGCCAGGTCTCAACGCCTCTCCTGACTTGTGCTACTGCTACGCAAACGGTGCCGTCCGCTCATGACGCTGACTTTCTTCTTCAAGGATTTGTTTGCTCGTGTTGCTAGCCCGGCCTCCTATCACTTGTCTGGAACGTGCATAAAGCAGTGTCGCCAATTATCGATCGGCACCAGTCAAAGATCCTGTTGCACTGCTGTCCACAAGTCATATCACCTTCCGCCACAATCCTCCTTCTCCTGACTCACTGATTCACACACACTGAAACTACCAGACTTCCTCTTTGCTGAGCAGAGATGTTATCATGATATGTCAGTATGATGATGATGCAGCCGTATCATGGCGGAAGCGACTACGACGCTTGTCACCGCACACTTCATCGAAATATGGCGAACGCAGCGTACTACGATCGCGCTGCTCCATATCCCTACGAATCTCGACATGAGCTCCGTCAAGAGTATGCTGGTCGTATCCCAACGCACACTGGCATACAAGAACCCGACGAGCCCCTAACCGCTGGCGGCCAGGCAAGACGACGCATTGCAGTTGCGGTGAGTGCAGATTGTCGAGCCCTATCATTCTTTCCATGACTGACATCTCCGGTCTATAGTGTGCACGATGTCGACGACGCAAGATCAAGTGCTCTGGCGACCCGGGTGATGGAACTGGGTGCCAGGCGTGTAGGAGCTCAGGGGCGAGACACGACGATTGCAACTTTCACAGAGTAAGTCCATGTGCACACGCGTTCAAAGCCCTGGCAGAACGCTGACTGCTACGACAGATGCATTCGAAAGACTTGGAAGTTATGCTCTCCGAGAATAGCGGCACCGGTCCACGACCGTACAGTGTCGATGACCAATCTGATATGGGCAATGTCACACCGTTGTACTCAGCACAACACCGTCCATCTTTGCCGGTATTGCACTCCCGCACAAGCTGGCCAGCGGATTACGATTCCCAATACGAGAGCTCACCGGTCGACACGTACACTTATGGGTCCGGCTCAGCTCCTCGTCACGATTCTATTACGAGCTCGTATGGCTCGTCAGACGTCTATCGTTCTTACGGCCCGAGCGCGTCTCTCCCAGCGCCTGTCTCGTCTCCTTTTTACGAACAAGGTTCGTACTCGTTCGGCACTCTACAGTCCCCTGTGTCTGGCTATGCAGGCAGTGGTCGCTCGCCGAGCGTAAGTGCGGAACCAATGTCTGTACTGAATATGGGCTCGCTCCACTCCTCTCTACCGTCACACGCACTTCTGGAGCGACGTCTGCCGCCTGTTGTTCCTCCTTACTCTATCACGTACCCACAGCGGCAATCACACTCTCACTCGTTTCCGGAGCCTCGACCGATCGACCCAGCGACAGTGAAGTTCAGGCCCCATATCAACGGCGTCCACAGCCACGCTGCACTGCCATGGTCCTCTGAATCAAATACATCTCGCAACAATGCGCCCGGGATGCATGGGCCCAGCTACGTAAACACTTCATCAAGCCAGCACCAGATCACCGGCACTACTACGACCACAACAGGATCTGTGGCCGACCCTATCCTCGGTTACCAGTTTCAAGCACCTCCGGGCAGCTACAGCCCAGACTCATCTCCCATCATCGTTCCCACTCTCGGCGAACCCTTCCCTAGCATGGCTGCAGGCGCGATGCCTCCACCGACTCACCACTCGAATGTACGTTACAGCGCATCTAGCAACTCACTGCCTGCCATCTCAGCCTCGTTCGGTGACGCGAGAGCTTCGTCGTCTCGCCTGCCCGAGATTCATGCCCCGGCTCCACTTTCAAGTCTCTACAGCTACAGTACAGAGATCTGCGACCGCAGCAGCAGTGAGGCCACGGCTCGCGACCACAGCCACCGCGAAGGTGCCAGCCCGAGTGGCGACTCCAGCGAGTCCGAATCGACTCGCAACGGCCGCTCACAAAGCAGACACTCGTCCAGCCACGACGGACTGAGAAGACGGTCTGAGTACGACCATCAGCGTACGAGTGGAGGTCCCGGGCACCGCATGAGCATGAAGAGTCTGAATGAACGCTACTGAGTCTCCGAACATGATTTCAGCTCGTTCTGAGACTTCCTTGCCATTTCATCACATGTACACCTAGTCCTCGCTTCAACTGCCATGACCAGTTTCCCATAACGCCCCATTATGCATCAAAACTAGACAAATATCAGATCTGCGACACTGAAAATTTCGGTACGGCACGCATGCGTTTTCTCTTCAGTCCTGCATTTCGGTTTTGGTCGCATGTCCCCCATATCGACGACTTTTCCAACAACGATTGCCTCGCAGCGGCTCGACTGTGGTCAGAAACCGACAGAGCACCGCCGACGCAGATGACAACAACAACGATTTCTTTGGTGCATGGTTCACGATGACAAGTGACTTTGTGCCTAGGCAGGGAGGTTGATGACTTACTGCAAAGGGATCCTCACTTTAATGTATCCGGTGTTCTTTTCGTTTCGCTTTTTTCGTCATCGATCTAAGCCTAGCTGGCTGCATCTGAGTGATATGATATGTACCCAACATAATCAAAGCATCCCATCATTATTCGTACTGGTCATCTTCTCGATGTCGTCGTTCTGGTCTCATCCGTGAAGTGCTCTGGTCTACAGTTTTAGTCTACCATCATCATGAATACTAGCATTCTTCATCTTTAGTTTAAATGGACTACAAGACCACAGGGTAAATTTCACGCGGAGCATCATGATACTACACATCAAAGGCTGAGATGAGTCGAGATTAGAAGAAGCGTAGATTTTTTTTTACAGCCCCGAAAGTTACCCATGCTATGCGTATCCCATATCGCCAATCCGGCACAACGCCCTCGAATTACACTTACACGCAAAACTCTTGTTTATCCCTTTTCCAGGAACATCCCATCTACGACCTCAGACCGAGAAGGAAGCTGCCCTTTCCGCCATTGCCCTCGGCACCGGAGCCACCAGGTAGGTAAGTGACGTTCTGGTTGTTGGCAAGCGCCTGTGCGACCTCCTTCTGCGTCTCGAGTCTTCTGATCTGGATCAGACCGTCGCCACTCTTGCTGACGGCCTTGGAGATGACGTCTGCGGCCTCGCTCTCACCCTCGGCGCGGATGACGCTGGCCTGCCTCTCCTGCTCGGCCTTCTCGACGATGAATCGTGCGCGCTCGGCCTCCTGCTGTGCGATCTGCTTCTCCTCGACGGCCTTTGTGAACTCGCGGCCGAAGGTCATGTGTGTGATCGAGACGTCCTCGAGCGAGATGTTGAACTCGTTTGCGCGCTTCAGCAGCTCGGTGCGGATGCGATTTGAGACAGCCTCGCGCTGGGTGATGAGCTCGGCGGCGTCGAATTGGGCGACGATGGCTTTGAGAACTTCGTTACCGATGGAGGGGAGGACGCGCTCGTCGTAGTCTTGGCCGAGGTTCTACAATAATATCAGTATGTTTGCCACCGTAGTATCCTTTCTTGCATTACGACATACCTGGTAGATGGTGGACAGCTTGGACACCTCGGGCCTGTGCAGCACTCTGAGAGTCAAGCTAACCATCTGCAAGTCCTTGCTGCCGGTGGTCGTGGAGATGTTCCTGGGCTTGGTGCGCACATCGTAGATGATCGCCTTTTGGAGCCAGGGAATGAGGAAGTGAGTGCCTTCGTTGACGACGCCCTCGCGAACACCGCTCAGACGGTCGAAGATGATGGCGCGGTTGCCGCCTTTGACATCGTAGAGCGAGGCCTGGGCGAGACCGACGCCGGCGGCGAGTGGGATGGCGAAGCGGTAGATGGTGTTGAGGGCGTTTGCGGCCATTGTGAGGTGTGGATGTGCGTGTTGGTATTTTTTGTGTTGTTGGCGAGCTCTCTTAGATCCAGCTCGAGTCGTTGCCCTTCGATGATGCTGCCGTTTAGCTGGTGGTACTATCACCTCCGCGCTGGCCAGCGGCAGGACACGGAACGATCCCGTCTCCGGACTTCAATCGAGCAAGAACGCCATCACCATACCACCGACCAGTCCTGTCTGTCGCATTCGCCTGTCATCTCCTCTCCGATCTCTCACATACCAACACACACCTCACAAAATGCGTCCCTCTCAGATCCTCATGGGTGGTGGTGGAAAGCCCGGCTCGTAAGTGCGCCCTGGACCCGCGCGCATACTCCCCGAATGCGCGAAGGCACGCCTATTGAAAGAAGGCACGAACGCTCAACTAACACTCTCGTAGCTACATCGGACCCTGGGGTGCCCTCGGTAAGCAATAATCACAGTCCTAGATATCACGACATGCGGTCGACCCGACGCCACCACGACCAGCCGAACTGACCTGCGCCCTCCCCTCAGGCTCCCTTCCCCAGAAGGGCATTGTTCACTACGGTCTCGCCCAGAACCGTCAGAACCCTCTGGCCGGTACTTTCAACGCCGCCGTCTTCAACACCTTCCGCCGCACCCGTAACCAGATCCTCTACTGGAGCATCCCTCTCATCATCGGATACGAGGTCATGCAGTGGGCTGAGGAGAAGTGAGTGCACACCCGCCCCTGTCGAAGAATACGGATAGGAGAAGAACAGCAGAGGGAAAGAAGAGGAATACCTTCAGCGGTGGAGGATGGATGATGGGAGACAGAAGGAGAGATGCGATTCCGGAAAACGAATGCTGACCACACGTCACAGGAACCACTTCGTCAACTCCAAGGAGGGCCGCGCCCTCTACGGCGAGGACGAGTAAATGTTTCTTTTGTTGAACGAGCGCTGCTGCTTGGAGTGCCGCGAGCAAGAGTTGCCATTTTGTAAATATCCCACCATCACAATGTACTAGAGCCGTCGACACTGCCTGATTTGCCAGAAACCTTGCACACCCGTCAGCTACCAGCAAATTCACTTTGTGAAATT